>Ga0163151_10000304_pt1 | contig 87503 bp, 86 predicted proteins | sample OliLakLV19MP5IB2_FD_145596 | JGI IMG/M metagenome (GOLD analysis project Ga0163151, IMG submission 145596) | Freshwater microbial mat bacterial communities from Lake Vanda, McMurdo Dry Valleys, Antarctica - Oligotrophic Lake LV.19.MP5.IB-2 | ecosystem: Environmental > Aquatic > Freshwater >...
CATTATTTTTTTGTATATAATCAACCAAAACATCCCACACTGACTGAGCAGAGTTCGAAACAGGGAAGACACGCTTCTCCTTTTCTACTTTTGTATCCATTCCACGTACGTTGAAAAAATCAAGGGTTTCCTTCACATTCCACTCTGAAAAAGAAGAGAAAAGAAATTTCCCCCCGTCTTTGAACTTCGAGAGAAGGGTGTGGGTATCGAACTCGGCGTTGGTCACATTGCATCGTCCTCCGCCGGTAATGAGTAGTTTCTTTCCAAGAGATTCGTTTTTCTCAATAATAAGAACCTTGGCTCCGCACTCTGAAGCACGACCCGCCGCCATCATGCCAGCTGGTCCTCCCCCTATAACAATCACGTCCCAGATTTGCTTCATTCACCCATACTAGCATGTATTTTGACGTAATGCGATTTATGTGTTACTTTCATTTCAGATATGCAAACACAGAAAAAAATTCAATCAACACTCTTCGTCATTAGTGGAGTTTCAGGAGCGGGAAAATCAGAAGTAACAAGATTTCTTCTTTCGTTGAGGCGACCCGATGTGAGATTCTCTCGTTCTTGTACCACTCGCCCGCGACGCATTGACGATAGTGACAACTCGTATGAATTCGTTACCAACGAAGAGTTCACAAAAATGTCTTTAGCGAATGCTTTTGTGGAGCAAGCTGAGGTGCATGGGAATTTCTATGGAACACCACGCAAAAATCTTGTCGAACCTGGTGTCGTGATTTTGGACATTGATGTGCAAGGATGTCATCGCTTGCACCAATGCCTCGAGCTCAAAGAAAAGATTGTTTCTATTTTTCTCAAATGCTCACCTCCGGACATGCGACATGCTTTCAACAAGCGCTTGGATATGGCTGAGGAAGACAAAAATCGGCGGTCCGAGAATGCGGCTTGGGAGATTCAAGTTGCAGAGAAGACTCCAGGCTTGTATACAAAAGTGATCGAAAGCCGTCACGGTGAAATCGATCGACTTTTTAAAGATGTGGTGCAAGTGTTCCCAGAGAAATAAATTACATAGGGCTCCTTCGAAAGAAGAGCCTTTTTTATTTGACAAATATTAAATTTGTATGTATTGTTTTTTTAGATGCATTCCATATACCCATTCCCACACAAAATTGTCTTTAATTCAATAGTTCCTGCCATTCTTTTTCCCTCTTCTAAAGTGGTAAAAAGCAACCATATCAAGAACTGCCGTGTCTTTGGAACCGATGGTCGGTGCTGTGGACGCGACTCTGCAGGGCAGTGTCATGTTTTTGAAGGCGACAGTTCTGTTGGCTGTGGCTTACGAGGTACGACGATTACCTCCGATGAATAGCTCATCACCCTAACTCACTTGTGAGTTAGGGTGATTTTTTTTAAATTTTTGAAATATGAATCTCTGTTCCAATATCTTTCACTTCGTATCCTTTGTCTTTTAATTCATCCCGAATCATATCTGAAGCCTTCCAATCTTTTTGTACACGAGCTTCTCGTCTTTCAATTAGGAGTACTTGTATTCCCTTAGGAAGAGAATCAAGAGGAATGCTTTCAGAAACTTTGTATGCAGGGTCAATAATTCCAATAAGCTTATCAATCCTAATAATAGTAGCTTTTTTGTCCGCATCACTAAGTGATGATTCTTTTATAATTTCCCAGATGAGAGCAACTACTTTAGGGGTATTGAGGTTGTCGTTGAAAGCTTCAAGAATAAGTAAATAATTTGCATTGGAAGGGATACCCCCTTCTTCTGTTTTTGCAATAAACTCATTTATCTTTTTCCATGCGATACTCGCTGCATTAAGCGCCTCGAAACTAAAATCAATTTTTGTTTGGTAATGAGCAAGGAGAGTGTAGTAGCGGAAAGCAAGAGGGTGGTATCCTTTTTCAATTAATTCTTTGAGTCGAATAAAACCTTCACCAGACTTTGCCATCTTGTCTTTACCAAAGTTGAGATGCTCGTTGTGCATCCAATAGTAAGCAAGAGGGCTTCCGTTGGCTATCTCTGATTGTGCAATTTCATTGGTGTGGTGTACAGGAATATGGTCAATACCTCCTGTGTGAACGTCGATAGAGTTTCCAAAGAGTGCCTTAATCATGGCAGAACATTCCAAGTGCCAACCAGGGAAACCAACTCCCCAAGGAGATTCCCATTCTTGTTGGCGCTTCTCCTCCTTTTTAGAAAATTTCCATAAAGCAAAATCTGTAATGCTTCTTTTTTGATTGTTTACTGCCACGCGAGCTCCTTCTTGAAGCCCTTTGATATCAAGGTGCGCGAAGTCTCCATATGTATCATCTTTTACTGTGTCGAAATATACTCCATCATCAATGGTGTAGGTGAATCCTTTTTCTTCAAGAGTTTTTATTAAGTTAATTTGTTCTTTTATGTAACCGGTTGCACGAGGAAATTGTGTGTCCTCTGTATTGATATTTAGCAGAGCAAGATTATTTAGAAAATCCTCAGTATAGAAATCAGCTATCTCTTTTGCCGTTTTACCTTCACGTGTAGCACCTTTCTCCATTTTGTCTTCTCCTTCGTCTTGATCAGACGCAAGATGACCCACGTCTGTGATGTTAATGATCTGTTTTACTTTGTAGTTGTTTGCAATAAAAAGTTGGTAAACTAGATCAGCAAAGATAAAACGTCTCATGTTGCCAATATGTTGGAAATTATATACGGTTGGTCCGCAATGGTAGATAGAAACCTCTCCCGTCTTGATTGGGGTGAATATTTCCTTCTCTCTTGATTTGGTGTTGAAAATCTGAATATCCATGTCGATATCATAGCAGAAAATTGAAAATATTGGCTAAATCAGGTAGTATGCCTCATATCATAAAGAGATAAGATAGGCCGTTGTAGCTCAGTTGGTAGAGCATTTCCATGGTAAGGAAAAGGTCCCCAGTTCGATTCTGGGCAACGGCTCAATGAACAATTGGAAAAATATAAATAAGAGAGAAATTATAGAGAACGTGCTCGGTCTCGTTTTTGTTATTGCTATTCTCTTTTTTGTTTTTAATTATCTTGATATAAAGAACATTCAACAGGAAGTAAATCAGTGGGGAATCTGGGCACCAATTGTTTTTATACTTGCAAAGGCATCCACCATTATCTTTGCACCACTTTCAGGTTCTCCTCTCTATCCTATTTCAGGCGCAGTTTTTGGTTTTACTGAAGGGTTTATTATTATGTTGCTTGGAGATATTCTTGGTGGAAGCGTGGCATTCTTTTTGAGTCGACGTTTTGGTCGTAGGGTTGTTGATCGTTTCGTGGGAAAAGATAATCAGATTATTGAGAAAGCTCTTGGTATGATTAGTTCCATCAAAGGCTTCCTTGTGGCACGTCTATGTTTCGCGGCGCTTCCTGAGGTACCTTGTTATGCTGCCGGGCTTACCAAGATGAAGTTTCTCCCGTTTCTTATTATCCATATCGCTGTAGACATTATCCCTGTTGCTGTTCTTGTTGGTTCTGGATCGCTTTTCTCTTTTGCTAATAATTCTATTGCTCAAATTGCTATTCTTACACTTGGTATGTTTATGGCGGGCATAGGAGGTGTTGTGTTCTTCTTTCTCTCGCAGAAAGTAATGAAGTGATTTGCCAAAGTAACTCAGTCGGTAGAGTAACCCCTTCGTAAGGGGTAAGCCGCGAGTTCGATTCTCGCCTTTGGCTCAGGAAAAACTGGTACAATTATATTTATACAAACAATGTCACCATACGAACAACGAATAAAAGAAATAGAAGACACAATGCTTGACCCGGGTTTTTGGGAGGACAAAGACAAAGCTCAGGAGATCGTCCAGGAACTCAATGCTCTCAAGCGCGATGGTGACCCTGAGAAGAAATACGACAAAGGGGATGCGGTCATTACTATTTTTGCAGGAGCTGGGGGAGATGATGCTGAAGATTGGGCACGGATGGTTTTTGAGATGTATCAGAAATATATTACAAAGCGCGGATGGGGAACTATTTTTCTTGATGAGAACAAGAATGATCAGGACGGATATAGGAATGTGACCATTGAAGTGAATGGGAAGAATGTATACGGTGAGCTAAAAGGTGAGTCGGGTGTGCATCGTCTTGTGCGCATCTCTCCTTTTGGAGCAAAAGAGCTTCGTCAAACATCCTTTGCAATGGTGGAAGTGATTCCAAAGTTTAGCCACACTTCAGAGGATATTAAATTAAAAGATGATGAAATTGAAATTAGTCTTGCTCGCGCTGGTGGTCCTGGGGGACAAAATGTAAACAAGCGTGAGACTGCGGTTCGCATCCTACACATTCCAACCCGACTTTCTGTGCATGTGACATCAGAGCGAAGCCAGGCTCAAAATAAAGAAAAAGCCATAGCGCTTCTTAAGGGGAAGTTATATGTTCGTGCTGAAGAGGCTCGTCTTGCAAAAGAAAAAGGCATGCATGTTTCCAAAACTACCGACAATGAGTGGGGAAGTCAGATTCGTTCGTATGTACTGCATCCGTACAAGATGGTAAAAGATCATCGAACTGAGTTGGAATCTTCAAACCCTGAAGCGGTGCTCAACGGTGAGCTAGATGAGTTTGTTGAAGCTGAAAAGAAACTGTAGTAGAATACAAGAACTTAGTTATGATTCATTTCGACAACGTCTCAAAGATATATAATGACAACACGACTGCCCTCGATAATATTTCTCTTCATATAGAGGAGAACGAGTTTGTTTCTATTGTAGGACAGTCGGGAGCTGGTAAGACCACCCTCATTAAGATGATTCTCGGCGAAGAGCGCCCTACATACGGTGCTGTTTTCTTTGAGAAGACCGATATTCACACTCTCAAGAAACAGTCTCTCAACGATTATCGTCGACGTATTGGTATTGTGTTTCAAGATTTTCGTCTATTGGCACACAAGACCGTATACGAAAACATAGCCTTTGCTATGGAAGCAGCAGGACGAGGTGAAGAGGAGATTGCTGTGGATGTTCCTCATGTTCTTGAGCTTGTTGATCTTGGTGACAAGATTTGGAATTTCCCACATGAGCTTTCAGGAGGGGAGAAGCAACGCGTAGCTATTGCTCGTGCTATTGTAAACCAGCCTGATCTTATCATTGCTGATGAACCAACTGGAAACCTCGACCCAATCAACACCCATGAGATTATTCAAATCCTAAAAAAGATTAATGATCTTGGTACTACTGTAATCCTGACTACTCACAACAAAGGAGTGATAGATTCTCTTAAGAAACGCGTAGTAACTATGGAAAAGGGAAAGATAGTGCGTGATGACGTGCATGGAAAGTTTATACTATAATTCTCAAATATATGATTTGGACAAAAATAAAAAGAGTAATAAAAAGCGGAAGTATAAGTTTTATTAGAAACGGTTCTGTTTCTGTAGCGTCTACCTTGGTGATGACTGTTACTCTTTCTGTGATTGCTTCTTTGCTTTTTGTTGGAGCACTCCTACAATCTACACTTGAAGGGATCCGTAGTCAGGTGGATATTAATGTGTATTTTGAAAGTAGTGTCACGGAGGCACAAGCGCAGACTCTTTTGTTAGAGCTGAAGCAACGTAAAGACGTTGCTTCAGTATCATACACATCTTCGGAGCAGGCACTTGAGAATTTCCGACTTCGTCACGAAGGAAACGAGCTTATTATGGGAGCACTTGATGAAGTAGGAGAGAATCCTCTTGAGGCAAGTATCAATATTCGTGCCGCAGACCCTTCTTCATATCAGAGTATTGCAGAGTTCATTCAGCAAGAGAATGTGTCCGGAGACATAGCTCAAGGTGTAAAGAAAATAAGCTATCTTGAGAACAAGACCGCTATCGATACACTGAGTAAAATCATCGATTCATCAGAGAAGCTCGGTATCATCATATCGTTGTTCTTCATGATTATCTCAATACTTATCACGTTCAACACGGTACGTCTTGCTATTTATGTATCAAAGGACGAGATTGCTGTGATGCGACTTGTGGGTGCGTCCGCTCGCTACATCAAAGGACCTTTTGTTGTTATTGGTATACTCTATGGATTCCTTTCTTCTATCATTACTCTCGTCTTGTTTTATCCAATCACCTATTGGCTCGGACCTATGACTCTTAACCTCGGTACCGGTCTCAATGTCTTCAGTTATTATCTTGGTAACTTTATTCAAATTGCCTTCATCGTAATTTCTTTTGGAATCATTCTTGGAATCATCTCAAGCTGGCTTGCTGTGAAGAAATATATCAAGGTATAGATATACTTTTTATACTCTTTCAGCATACACACAGATACTCCTTCGCTTTGCTTTGTTGCGTAGGTGTCCGTGGGATTTCTGTACTTTGCGGATTACGAAATACGGAGCGAGTGCTTCATCAATCTCATCTTCAGTAAATACGTGTTCAGCAACACCAATCTTCTCGTGAATATATGAACCTTGTTCTTCGGCTGGGTTTTCTTTGATCATGCGTCCAGCGTGGCGGTCTCCATCAAGCAGGAAAGTCTTGAAGAATAGGTAGCCACCAGGGATAAGTATTCGGGCGGTTTCAGCAATAAGCACTTTGCGCTGTTCTGCATTGAGAAAATGCGACACCATCATGTCGAGCACGATTACCTGTGACTCGTCTGGAATATCAAAAGTCCCCGCAATACTTCGTGCGTTGAACTTCATTCTCAGTCCGTCAGCTTCGGCAGCTTTTTTAGCTTGGGCAATAGCTTGCTCGGATATGTCGTAGCCAACGCCTTGCATGCCGTAGGTCTTTCCAAGATGAATGATGTTTCGTCCGTTTCCACATCCAAGGTCGAGCACTGAGTTTCGGTGGTTGAGGTAGGTGTTCTTGGTCTCACGTTCAAGCCACCTTGTAAACTTGAGCATGTCTTCACTTGGTTCGACAGACATGGCAAGATGACCGCCGTGTCCTCCACGACCTCCGTATTCGTTATTCCAGAAGTTCTTTCCCTTGCCCTTTTTTTGCTTTTTCATCATTAGTATTATACTTTTACCATACCATGGCTCAAAATGATATTTATATATACGGAAGGCATGCGGTAGAAGAGGCGTTGCAGAACGCTCCTCATGCCGTGTCAAAGGTGCCCTTTGACATAAAATCGCTCCCTAAAGAAGTTGCTGAAGCCAACCATCAAGGCTACATTGCACGTGTTGATATTGGGAAGCTGATGCGACCCTACAAAGAGTTCATGTCAGAACTCGAAGTTACCCCCGACACTGCTATTGCGGTGCTGGGCGAGCTTCAGGACCCTCAGAATGTGGGTGCGGTGATACGTTCTGCGGTAGCACTCGGCATCTCTGCTATCTTAGTTCCTGAGCACAACCAAGCGCCTATCACTGGTACAGTGGTGAAGGTGTCTGCCGGCATGGTGTTTCGTATTCCCATTGTGTCAGTGGGGAATATCAACACCACTCTTCGTGATTTGAAAGACAAAGGTTTCTGGATTTATGGTCTTGATGAGACAGCAACACAACTCATTACTGAAGAGAAATTTGATGCACCGACGGTTTTTGTTCTTGGTAACGAAGCAACAGGGATCCGTGAGAAGACAAGAGAAGTGTGTGACATCCTTCTTTCTATTCCTATGAGTCCAAAATGCGAGTCGCTCAACGCCGCGACTTCGGGAGCAATTGCTTTCTATGCATGGAGTGCCAAGCATCCTCCGAACAAGTAAGCACTCGCACTTTCGCAGGTTATATGGTAAAAATATGACACATTGCGGGATCGTATAATGGTAGTACGCGTCCCTCTGGAGGACGTTATCTAGGTTCGAGTCCTAGTCCCGCAGCACGAGTCAGCGCAGTATCGAGGAGTAGACCGGAGAGCCTTGTTGAGCCATATTTTCAAAATGGTTCGGAACTTAAAAAGGGGTACGGGTCTAGGAAATCGAACTATGTTGAGATAAGATTCAAAAATGTCTAGAAAAGATGATATAGATTTAATGTTGAGTTCAATTCAGGAAGACTATTCTTCTCTCTTTGATCTCTATAACGCAAGTCTTTCGAAAAAGACCATTGATCCTAAGTTGAGTCTGAAGATTAAATCTTACTTGGAAAATGCTCGATCGATCTTAGATTATTCGGCACGTGAAATTGCCGATCGTATTGGAGTATCTAAAGAACATAAGGTGTACTTTCCTTTGGTTGAAAAAGAGAAAAACATTGATTCCTTTCGTGGGGCTGTAGGCAGGAACCTGCCGGACTTAGAAAACAAAAATAAAGCAGCTTTTGATTTTATTGAAAAGTTACAGCCCTATCATTCGGGAAATGAATGGATAGGCCAATTGGTTGAACTTGTAAATGTGCATAAGCATGAAGCTTTGCTTCCGCAGAAAAGAAACGAATCGGAACGGATTACATCTAATCACAATGCAGGTGGGTCAGTGTCGTGGGATCCCTCCGCTGTAAAGTTCGGTTCAGGTGTATATATAAATGGCGCTCCGGTAAATCCATTTACTCAGATGCCGGTCCCAACGCCTTCGACAACAGTAACGAGAGAGATTTGGGTTGATTTCGTATTTGACGACGGTAATAATGTTTCTGTAATTTCATTGGTGAGGAATATAAAAGAAAAGTTGGCAGGAATTATAGAAAATATTTACAAGTTAATTTAGTCACTATTCGACACTCACCACTTTATTCTTCAACAGAAGTTTTCCTTTCAAATTCGCTAACATTTCTCGCTTCTCCTCGACAGTACCTTCGGTCAGTATGTGTTCAGTAAATTTCCTTGGGTTATACTCGATTTCTGATTTTGCCATCTTGGTTCCATAGAACTGTTTTTGAAATACTGCCATTCGGGCTTGCTCCTGATCAAATTTCTGCTTGATGAACTTCTCGTCTACCTCAACTTTTTCAATTAAGGCTACCAATTGTTTGATTAACTCCTCCTCTCGCAGGTATCCACATTTGCAATCCAAGTCTCTTGATCGGTTGCATCCATAGTAGATATAGTCTGCCGTACCACCACTAGCAAGCTTCTTGTGTTTTTCATCCGCCACTACTCCCGATCCACACAGTCCGCAGGTCATGATCCTGGAGAATGCAAATTCCTTTCTCTCATGCGTTATCTCAGATCTCGTCAGTTGCTCCTGCGTTTTCTCGAATAGCTCCCGTGTGATCAGTGGTTCATGCTTTCCGGTATACCAATTACCGCTCTTTGATGGGTACTCAAATGTTCCGTAGAAGAAGGGCGTTTGTAGTAGTCGGTATATATTGCTTAATGTCAGCGGTTTGTTGCTCGTCGCACTCCTGAAATTCATCTCAAATTTTAGCCAGTGATACACTTTGCGACCACTCCATTTTTCAAGAGCCACTTTCTCGAACATTTTTCGCATGACTGGCCCACGTTCAGGGTCGATCATCACATATCCCTTTCGGTCTATTCGTTTTTCATTCAAGTATCCAGTCGGAGCAGGGGCAGGCCATAGTCCCATCTCGCATCGGGTTCGAAGACCTCGCTTCACGTTCACGCTCTTGTTGTCGTTTTCAAGTTTCGCTTGGCTACAGAGAATCATAAGCAAGAATTTGTCACTCGGCGAATTACTAAATTGCTGGCTATACGTTTGTATGGTGATGAGCCGTTTCTGATCCATTAAGTCCACGAGACTTCCAAGGTCGCCCGCGTTTCTACTTAATCTGTCAGGATGCCATACGAGTATTGCGTTGTATCGTCCGGTACGGATGTCGCCCACGATCTCCTTAAAGACAGGACGTTGTCCCGAATCCTTTGCGGAGTGCGATTCTCTCCGAATGTCGACGATTTCCAAGCCGTCACGCTCGGCGATCTGGAGCATCTCCTTTACCTGAGAATCGATTGATAGGGCTTGCTTTTCCTCGGCTTCGCTTGATTTGCGCGCGTAAAGGACGTATTTCATCTTGACGGGCTCCACTGGGGTAGCCTTAAGCTCCCTCAAACCCCCTTTAATTACCTTGTTTTCTTCCATACCTACATTGATGACGCAGACCCTCTTTTAAGTCCAGGGAGGGTCAAGATGCCGATTTTCGCCTGTGGATAACGTTAGAAGTGGTTAAAATTTTTAACCAAAACTGGTAAAGAAAATTAACCGAAAGTAGTTAAGAAAGTTAACACACAAAAGAAAGAGAAACTAAGAGAAATCTAGTATTAGGTATAACCTGTGGAAAAAGTAGTCTACTTTCTTTACTAGTCTACGAAGTTGACCAGTTGTGGTCTACAAAATAGACCGATCTTGGTCTACTAAGTAGACACACAAAATATAGGAAACAAAGGGAAATCTAGTATTAGGGATCAGGTGTGGATAAAGGGTCAAAAGCTACAATTTCTTTCCGAAGCCTCTCGAAATCCTTAAACACTCTGTTGTATATCCGTATAACCTTCCGTTTACGCTTCTTCGTATCGGCACTCTCAAGAAAATCCACATCGTCATCGCTGATGAATGAGGCCAAGGAAATATATGAAGCGACCAATAGCCTGATTCGCTCCTTGATAGCCATCTTCAAATGTCGCTTGGAATCGGGCAACTTGGAGATACGGTTAAAGGGCGTAGAGCCACTTGGCTCATGATATTTGAAATGCTTTGAGGCCTCTATGATTGCTTCAATATCGTCGTCTTTCACACCTTAATGGATGACGCTGATGCCCGAAGTCGTCCAGTTGGCAACCTGTCGGTAACCCTCTATTTTGTTGATCTAGGAGAGTTTTACTAAGGGTCAATTTATGTTAAAATGGCCTCATGAATACCGTAATTAAACAATTAAAGCGTTTGCCCTCGAAGCCTCGAGTTTTAAACGCAAACGCTTCAAATAACGTTCAAGTTCAAGATTATCAGAAAAAGACTATCGAGCGGGCGAAAAAAGAGATTGAAAAAATCGAGGGTGAGATTAAGGAACTGGAGAAATCCCAGTAATTTATATGGAAAAACTCGAACTGAAAAATCAAATTGAACAAGTCGATAATCCTGAAATTTTAAAACAGACACTTTTTGCTTTGTTGGAAAAGATTGATTCGCTAGAATCTCGACTATCCACTTTAAATAAAAATCCTGAGGAGGCCGAAAAAACGACGGGGTTGATCGCTGAAAAACAAGAGCGATTAGAGCGAATCCGCCACGGCCTCACTGAGCTTAATGAAAGAATGGAGCGCCCCTATGTCATTTCTGCAGAATTGCAGGCAGTGAAAGAGGTTTTGGATGTACTTGCTGAAACCGGTGACTGTAACTCAGTAATCCTTGAAGGTGAACCGGGAACTGGAAAAACTCAATGGGCATATTCCGAAGTCGGACAAGAACTACAAGAAGATAAAGATGTTTCCCTTATCCATGTCCGCGTCAAAGATACTATGAGAGCGCAGGATCTGCTTTATAGTATTGACGATGTGCGCCGTCTGAGCGATGCACAGGCACATGCGCAAGTTCCAGAACAGATACGTCAAGAAGCGGTAGCTTGGAAACAAAAAATACTTTCAGGTGATGTTAACCCCGCTGAGGATAAAGAGTACGCTACTTTCAAAGCAAAAATGTCTGCTGTCACTGACCTTGGCGAGACAGCGAAAGATTTGGATTATATAAACTACGTCGATCTCGGTCCGCTCGGTGAAGCCATCTATCAATCTGGCAAAGGACAGAGAGTGTATTTACTTATAGATGAGATAGAAAAAGGGCGAGAAGAATTGATGACCGGTATTTTGGATGAGATAGAAAACTTAACCTTTACTGTTGGAGAAACAGGTACGGTCGTGAAGGGAGATAAGAAGAACTTGAGAATTATTATTACAACAAACACTGAGGACTCTGACAAAATCCCTCCCTCATTCCGTCGTCGTAGTCTGTACCACTTTATTGATTACCCAAGTAGATCGGATATGGCTCAAATTATCGAGCTGAATTTTCCAGAAATACAAAAGCAGCTTCTTGATTATGCGGTTTCTGTTTTTTATCAGTATCATGAAAATACTGATATACAAAAGAAGCCATCAACACCAGAGCTGCTAGCCTGGATAAGGGTTCTAACGAAGGAATTTGACGGAAAAATTCCTGATGAAATTCCCCATAAGGAAATATTGTTGAAATATCAGGAGGATCAAGAGTTGGATATTGGCAGAATCAATCTCGAGGCGAGAGACAGTAACGAGCGTGCAGAAAAAGCAGTTCCTCACTATATAAGCAGGGCTTTGGACGGAGAAACAATATTCCACATAAAAGACACTGTTAATAGGCAGTCCGAACAGGGTCCAGATGTGGAAGCTTTCTATGCTCGATTGCAAAATTCAGGTATTCATTTTGTTACTCCAACGTTTGAACAAGATCGTTACGGCTCAGTAAGCGAGAGTCCTTCTAAGGGCAATGGCTTCCAAGTAATTGCTCCTGGTATTGAAAATTTGGGTGACAACTATTATTTAATTCCAAAGGAAAATCTGGATGCATTTGGCGATTTTATAGATACCCAGACTGAAGTGTTACCTGCTGGCCAGAAATTCTCATCAGTGGCTGAGAAGGGCAAAAATCTTACGAGAGGAAAAATTAATATTGAGGGTTATGAACACGATGGTTATATGGTCAATGATGGCCGAGTTGTAATCGTCAAATCAATTAATTCGTCAAGGTCTGGCAGTAATAGATATTAATTCATAAATTATGAGCGAAGGATTCCGTAGATCTGAATATATACCCCCAGAGGAAAGGAATCTGCATCAGTTCAAGGGTATGACTTTGAAAGAGGTCATTGAGCACTTTGAAGGTTTAGATACTGATGAGGGTATTGAAAAAGAAAAACTTGAATTAAACGAACCCTCAGAAAATGGAAGTATTTTTGATGGCTTTTTGGACTTGCTCAGAAACAAAGGTGTTAGGGTGTCCACTCCAGAATGGTTGCAATTCTTAACGGTCATAGGAAAAAAGACTCGTGTCGATGATCTGAAAGAGTTGGTAAGCACAAACGATCTCCTGAACAAGGTCCGGCTTTTTGCAAAGACTACACTTATAAAAGATAAATCAGACGAATCAGCTTTTCACGAGGCGTTCGATGAATATTTCGAATTGGCTTCCAAGATTTATAATAAAGAATTAGAAAAAGAGGAGGAAGTAGCGCAAGGAGAAAAGCCAGAAATCAAAGAGTCGCTAGGGATTAAGGAAGTTGATGAGAATCTTGATTTGCCCGATGAAGAGCATGCTGATAACGATAAAGTTCATGGTGGTAAAAAAGATCAACATAACGATATTTTGCAAAAAGCTGATCTCTCAAAACAGGGAGGTGGCGACAAAAAAGAAGGACCCGAAGGCGAAGGAGATAAAGGTGACCCAAGCAATGGTAAAGGAAAAGAAGGAGAAGCTGGAAATGGTCAGGGTGACAAGGGCGAAGCAGGAGCAGGTATGGGTGACAAAGGAGAGCCTTCCGGTAAGGGAAAAGGTGGAAAGGAAGGCCCTAAAAATAATGATTCAAAAGAGAAAGAAAATACCCCTGAACTGTCTCTTGGCGAACAGCAAGAATTTACTCAAGAGGGTTTGCTGATCGGCGGCGGAAAAGGAAAATCACTGCATGCAGAACGTATTGATAATAAGGTTGTTCTTCATGGAGGTGAGCGACTCAACAAGGAAAATATACTTGCCCGCGAAAGAAAAGTCAGCAAGGTAGATCGTCGTATGCGTTACGAAGTCAGACCAGATAAAGCAAGTATGCGTGAGGTTATAAGAAATATTCGTCGAATTATTACCGACGTATCGGAAATAAAGAGTGAGAATATAGATATAAAACAAACCACAGGAAACTTTGCCCGTCGAGACTTTCGTTTTGATTATGAAAAAGAACGAGAAAAACAGCCTGAAATAGTCTTGTTAATTGATGTGGGTGGTCCTGTAGACGAATGGAGTCCTCTGGTCAATGAAGTAGCTGAAGCGATGACTGAGGGACTGACAAAATTAGAGGTGTACCTATTTCATAATAATCTTTATGGGTATGTCTGGAAACCCGATCCAAAAGACCTACTTGCTTCAAGCTATGCCAAGCCGGACTCTTTACTTGATATAAAGAAAATCGTTAAGCATCGAAAGAAGGTTATCATTTATGGTGACGCTGAAATGTCCTACTCAGAATTTGAGGGAGATGGTTGGCCTCCAAACGATAACGAAAAACGAGTCGAGCAATTCGGCATGGGCGGCGATAAATGTCTGGAGTTTATAAAGAAAAAAGCTGACTCTGTGGTATGGATAAATCCAGTGTTTCAGAAAGAATGGGACGAGCGCGATGACTCAGGAACGATACATGCTGCAAAAAATATAATACCTATGCATGATTTAACCGTTGGTGGTGTTGAAGACGCGATTAAAGAATTAATGAAATAGGGGTACCATAATTCATCTCGTATTTTATTTTGTTTGACGTTATATGATAATCATGTTATATTAGTTTTCAGATCGTCGGGTGTTTCAGCACCTATCAAAACAACATATGATTGCTGAAACAATCATACAAAAAGGAGATTCTCTCATGCAATATGATGAAGCCCTGACCCAAGCCATGGAGCTTGGTAAGGCAAAGCACTCAGATGCGCCTCAGCACCATCACGCCGCTTTCGCAAATTCGGTGGCATATCTTGTCACCGGAATGAGTGGGGGCTATGGTGGCCCTTCCATGCGGGAGCATCAAGCAAGTCGCATCGGTCACTCGCAAGGACAAGTCGGAGCCTACAGCTTTGAAGACGCGGTAAAAGCCGTCGAAGACTGCTGCTATGGCCCGCTCACCTTTGATCACGCCACCATGCTCGAAGATGAACACTGCTTCGACGATGCTCCCGGCGAACAAGATCAGGCACAACAAATGCTCGCCGCTCGCCTGCAGCGCAACTGAATACGGTATGGTTTCTAGCACGTTTATCCATAAAACGTGCTTTTCTTTTTATATCCCAATCTCCGGATACTGTGGTGGTGACTCGTAATCAGGATCAGGCAAATCTCTATGACTTGGGAAGTCATCTTCCTGCGGACGTATGATTACTCTTTTGTCTCTAACTGTCGTAAGTGCAAGCGCATCAGGAATAGACGAATCAATGCCTTGCTCGAACAGAATATCCTTGTCCACCATATTCATTTTTCCGTTGTTGCTTGAATAGACCATATGAAGCAGATCATCAAATGCCGGTCTGCCGATCAATTTACCAACTCCTCGGAGCCATTTGGCTAATTTTGCATAGCCCGCACTATAGAGGTCTTCATACTGCCCATCGTTATATTGATAGCCTTGGGTGAGATCAAGCCCGTACCTTTGCCGAGTTCCATATTTGCTAATCACGAAGTGTCCATTGGCGTAGCTTGCGATGTAGCTGCACAATTCATGACCTCTCCCATCTCTATCAACAAAGATATTTTGATCCGAAATCGGCACATCATATTTTCTGGCAAGGTCTATAACCATTCTTGCAAGAGTATGAGCATCGTCAGTCATCTCGTGAAAGAGCACTTGTGCCGCATTCTCGGCACGAATGACGATCGTTGAATAGGCTCTGTGCTTGTCTGCCAGTATCACTCCAAGTCTTTTCTCTCCGTAAAATGGAATCGGCTCATGATAACTGTTGGCAAGCATCTGTTCCGAGAACAGCTCAATATGTCCCTTTATCACCCTCGACTCCTGCTCTATGACACTTAACACAAGGATGCAGAAAGCATCAGAGAGGTCGTCATGACTCTCCGTGCCAAAGCCGGTAATCTGGGCGATCAATTTTTCCGCACCATTCTCAGGAAACACTACCGTACCTGCCTGAATATGGGTTGATACAAGCGACAATCTCGCTCGTTTGTCGGTGCCCTGAGATTTCCACTCTCTTGCAGGAAAACCATCTGACTTCAACTGATCGACAAGTGACTTTTGATACGCCACCGTTTCAATCCACATAATAGTCGGTATGCTGTTGCCGAGAGCTTTCGATATATTCTTGATCTTCTCAATCGTCTTGGGAAAATCCATCCGCTCATTCACTGGATTTGGAAGAATATATATCTTGAGTGACTTTTTCCTGCCATAGACTCGCCCCGACACCATTGCGGTGTAATCGGCATTATCTTTTTCACTAATTGCAGGATCAACACCGCTTGCCGCATATCGGTAATTTATCTCCTGAGGCAAAGTGCCGTATCGATGTATCCATTCGGGACGCACGACCTGATCATCATCAGCGATAATCTGAAGCATGTATTCTCTCTGCCACGCTTGAGGACTCGGTACGGATTTGCGGAGCGTTTGTATGTCAGCTTCCGTCGGGAATTTGCTGTGCCAGAGTGCTCTGCCGTCTGGATTGAGAAAGGGATACGCTCGAACTACTCCATCCATTCGATTCTCCAGTATCTCTTTCTTAAGCTTCATGATGATGGAGTCGTTATGGAGCTTAGTACCTATCACTATCAGTCTCGGATCCTTGTCTCCAAGGGGAATGACATCTCCGGTGAGCCAGTCAAACATCTTCTTCCTGCTATCTGCCGTTTTCACGATGTCCAAATCCTCAAGGTCATCACAGATGATAAGATCCGGTCGGTGAGCGCCATGCTTCAAACCTCTGATCGAGTTTTCTATCGAAGCCACCATCACTCGTGCTTTGTACTTTGGCAAAACGATCGATACCGCACGCCATTCATCGTTCGGTTCCTCGAACGGTCCGAGGTCTAATCGGAGCAGTCTGTTATTTTCCAACTCCATCTTGATGTTCGCCAGATACTGCTTCGCCTGGCTTTCAGTCTTGGCGATGATGAGAATGAACTTCTTTTGCTGAATGCTAAGAATTGACCAGATGGCATACGAGGTACCCATAATTGTGGTTTTGCCCGATCCTCGGAATGCTTCGATGACGAGGTTCTTGATTGAGGTGTCCTCGGTAAGCTCAAACAGTTCTCGATGAAATTCTGCCGTCTTGTATTTCACATAGTGCGAGAAGTAGATATGAAAGAACCAGTGGTGGCATTCGGTGGTGAGATTCCTGCGGACCACTTGATCCTTGATGATCGCCTGCAACTTCTCAGGCGGCATTTCCGTTTCGTGATTATGCTTCATTGTCTTTGAGTGTTAATTCCTTGATACCCAAGGCTTCTTTGATAAGGGCTTCCTGCTCGGGGGTCATCGGGTCTTCGCTTTCAATTTTTGCTCGGACTTCGAGCTTGTTGCTATAGACGGGGTGATGCTGGCGGAGCCAGAGCTGAATGGCCGGGAAATTCTTCTCCTTGATGAGTGCGATTAATTGCGATTCCGAAAGATCATTAATCATATCCACGTCATCTTGCATCGCTTCTTCCGCCGCTTTCTTGAATTTCGCATCGTCCTTGCGCCAGCGATAGAAGGTAGTGCGACCGATGGTGGCTCGCTCACAGGCGATCTGGACGATTGGTGTTTTTCTAAGTTGTTCGAGAACCACTTTTTGTTCCGCTACATTTCTGCGGATTGTTGATGCTCTTTTCATATTTTTATTGCTTTAAGATTTGTTAATTTTTCCCATCTGTTAATTGCTGTCTGTACATATTCAGGATCAAGCTCAATGGCGATACAGATACGCTTGGTCTGCTCGCACGCAAGGAGACATGTTCCAGAGCCGAGAAAGGCATCGTAGACTACATCGCCAATGCGAGTGCTGTTGAGGATGAGATGGCGAATTAACGGAACAGGTTTGGTTGTCGGATGAAATGGACTCTTGCTCGGCTTCGGATGAACAATCACACTTTTGTCCTTCGACTTCAGAAACTCGTGCGTGCCATACCAACCGTATGCAATCAATTCATGCATCGGTGCGTAATCTATTCGTCCGATGACCGCCTGTGTTTTCACCCACACGATAAGCTGTGCGAACCTGCATCCGATGCTTTTCATACCGTCACGAAGTGCGAATACCATCTTGTCCGAATTGAAGATGTAGAGGGCATTTTTCCTTTCGAGAAGCGGAGTGACCGCGCCAAGCCATTGCGAGGTGAACATGATGTATTCTTCATCGGTCTGAATGTGATCGTTCTCGATGACCTTGTCTTTTTTCAAGCTCTGAAAATTCCTTTTCGATTCAGTGACTGCGACTCCATATGGCGGATCGGTGATGATTGCCTTAATTTTCTGTTTGCCGACAACAGACTTCACGAACGGGATGTCTCTTGAATCTCCACATGCAATCGTGTGAACGCCAAGCTTAAAAACATCGCCAGTCTTAATTGAGTTTTGTAACTTTTTCATTTGGTGAAAGTTGCTTAAATCGGTTGATAATGAGTTGGCAGAAGATTGGTTCCATCTCGCAGAGATACGCCGTACGTTTCAGCTGTTCACACGCCGAGAGAATACTTCCCGAGCCACCAGTGAGATCGAGAACAATATCGTTAGGCTTTGAGCATCTTCGTAAAGCTTTCTCGTGAAGTGTCGGAGGCTTCTGTGTTGGATGAGCATACTCTTGCGACGGTATTCTTTTCACGAGCCAGATATTGAGCATATCCATGATGTCTTCAGTCAGACGATTGCCAGTCGTCATTTCCTTGTTCAGGATTTCGTTCAGGTTTTTCACTTTGTCAGACAAGTAGGGTTTGCCTCGTGTGCCGTACACGCAGTATTCAGTTACTTTGTTGAACGCGACTCCAGGTGTCGGTGAAGAATTATCTTTTACCCATAAACATAGTCGCTTGGAATCTACGCCAAGCTCTCGATATAGTTCTTGGAAAAGCCATACATATCGTTCGTCGCACCAAAAGAAAACGTGGGCATCTTGTTTTGTTACGGTGAGTGCGTTCTGAATAAGCGTTTTGGCGAACGCGCGATATTCTTCTTCAGATTTGCTGTCATTGGTCGTCCCGCCATACTTCGCTTTGTTGCCGACGCCTTTGTTGTAGCTCAAGCCAATGTTATATGGCGGATCGGTGTTCACTATGTCGGACAGCTTTCCATCCATGAGAAACTTGATCATTGTTTGGTCTAGCGAATTGCCGCAGAGCAGTCTGTGACGACCAAGTGAGTAGAGGTCACCGAACTTGATATCGGTTTCCTTGATCTTCTCCAATTCTTTTTCCTCATCGAAGTTGTCGTCAGTCACTTCAAGATTGTCGTCGAAAATATTGGTGAGATCTGCGGAATCAAAGCCTGCCGTGAGCAGGGTATCGATATCGAAGTCGCTTGCGAGGATTTCCCAATCCCATGAGCCGCCAGATCTATTCGATGTTAGAAGATATTGCTTGAACTCGCTCGGCGTAAGCTTTCTGTTTGGTGTTCTGACCTCGATTTCTTCCTCGCCTCTGCCTAGCAATTGCAGAGCCTTGATTCTCTGATGGCCTGCGACGATTTTGCCGTCGAGGTTGATAGCGGGTAATTCCGCAAGATTAAACTTTTTTAAGCTTTCTTTTAAATCTTCCATTTGCTTGTCAGTGATCTTCCGAGGGTTTTTCTCGTACGGAAGCAGATCATTAACTCGGCGCTTTTCGGTGCGCCATACCAGTGGTGTTAATTTGGACATGAATTATTTTCTTGATTAATAATCCGCCAGACCAAAACAAAAACACCAGTCACATATATGCTGGTGTTTTTGCAATCTAAGTAGAGATTTTCTATGCCTTAAAAATTTCACTAGAATAACAAAAAACCATGTATATGGTAATTGTTACCCCAGTGAAATCTTCAAACTTCTCCTATTCGTTTATTTAAACTCCTCGTGTATCAAGCACACAGTTGGGACTCTGCGACGGCTTCGGAGGTATGAAGGAGGTACCTGTCCATCCGTAAGATGGCGAGAGATTCGTAAACCCACTTCCACCCCAGGTGCCACGTTTGGGTGCGAAGGTCTTGATACGCCGACAAGACAGAAGCGTGAAATATCAAATCTCTCAAGTATGTATTTTGCTGTGGAATGAGCGGTCTTACATTCGTAAGATACATATATTTTAACGGTCCATAAGGCTGTGTCAAGAAAAATTGAAAGACGTCATTTTGGTCAAAATCAAATTGGAACAGTCTGTCGAAACACTGTTCTGTTCCAACATATCGAAAGCACCCTTATGGCGCTTGGCGGAGGACTCCGAAAGTGCCTTGTAAACACTCATTTGAAACACCCCTTTCCTGTGTTCCAAATTGTTCCAATTTGCTCTTTAAAAATCGTGACCAGAGAGCCTCAAAATGCTATCATCACAGCACCCAAAGAACCCTTACGGGGTCTTGCGCTCGGTGGTTCTAGATCGGGGAGCACAGCCAACTTGTGCTAGCTCAAAATACATAAGAAGTTTGAGTGACTCTTAATGAATTATTAAATGAATAAAGAAAAATTTAACAATCTGCGTATACCAAACTGGGTGTATGAGAATCAAATGACCCAAGATGGCGGACAAGCGTCAACAGTAATTGTTAAGAATAATACTACTAAAGAAGAAGGAGTCTTCAGAGTTTTAAAACTAGATAGCAAAACAAAAAAAGAAAAAGAAATTGAGATAAAAAGGTTTTATAGAGAATTAGGTATTTTAAATAAATATCAACATCGAAATATTGTTAAAATTCTTGATCATACCACTAATAAAGAAAATCAGTGGTATATATCAAAGAAGGGCGATTCATTCAAGGATTTTTGGAGTAATTATGTAAAATCAGAAACTGATGCAAATAAAGTTTTAGATAAAGCAATAAAAATTATAATGGATTTGGCTGATGGATTATCTGAATTACATGATCAAGGTGTAGTTCATAGAGATATAAAGTTTAGTAATATAGTTGTGGGCGATCATAACGAGCCAATTTTAATAGATTTTGGTATTGCATATACTCTCGGTGGAGAAAGGCTCTCTGATATACCTATTGCAAATAAGCTAGGTATAGATGCGGCAGCAAGTTTGGATGGCGAGGTTGTACCCTGGTTAGATGTTTATTTGCTGTCTCAGTTACTCATAAAGATGTTGTGTAGTAATAATAAAAAACAAAGAGGTCTTGACGGTCCAAGAGATTGGCGGTTCATGTCTTACCCTGGCTTGTCTGATTTTAATAGACAAATAGTATTTGCAATAACATCTAATTGTTACAATATTAATACGTCACCAAGTAATGCTGGGCAACTTAAGTCTTTAATTAAATCTTTGTTTTACAATAAGTCGATTTCTGGAACGGATGACTTTAGGTTAAGAATAGAGGAAATTCAAAACATAATTAAACATAACAAAGCAACATCAATGATAACAGAGGCAGACTCAATAAGTTTAGTTGGATCAAGATTGGAACTTTTACTGATTGCTGTATCTTCTTTTACAAAAGAAATCAAGAACTTGATGAAAAGTCTTGAAAAAGGATTTGTTATATCACATCAAATACCAGATCCAGATGGCAAACTTTTTCGTGATAAATTTTATTCTGAAACATCAGCAGGTCTAGTAAAAGAATTATGTGGCGATACTAATTATGTTTATCTAAAAAAAGGAGATTTTGAATTACATTGTAATTGGGCAATCAGGTTGTGGACCTATGATCTTGCAGGAGAAAATTGGCTTATAAATGTTCCTCACCTTGAATTTGGCATTTATGACCCAGAAGGAATTTTGTCAAAAAGGGGGTTTGCTGCACATAATCATCTTGTTTTAAACGTTGATGGAGGTGTTGAAGTTTATAGCGGTAATGCAGAATTATTAAGACAAAGTACTATTAAGGATGAGATTGATCTCATTAGGGATAACTTTTTAAGTGTAAATATTTGGAGTGAAATATCAACAAAACAGTAGTTTTGAAGCGCTCAAGTTACATCGATTAGAACTCTGAAAAGATGCTAAAATGACCTTATGAGGCATGTCCGACCACGGTTCTAGCTCGAAGACGCCAGCCAACTTGAGCTAGCTCATGGCACAAGAGCGAGTTATAATTGTTTGATGAAAACTGACTACATATCATACGGAATAATCCCAATATATAAAAAAGAAAAAGAAATTTTTGTTTGTTGTATTCAAAATAAAAAAAGTAATGAGTGGGGACTACCAAAAGGAACTCCTGAAAGCGGTGAGACTCCTATAAAAACAGCTACCAGGGAATTGCAGGAAGAAACTGGAATTACTGAGTTTAAAATTATTGGCGGAAAAACTTTGTCAGAAAAATATATTTTTGAGGAAAATAGGGCGCTTCATAATAAGACAAATATTTATTTTATAGCCTCTGTTGATAAAATGTTTGAAAAACCATCCAATATTGATTCAAAGGATATGATATGGATTAATATAAATGAAGCAGAAGATTTTTTCAAATTTGAATCTATCAAAAATATTTTAAAAGAAGTTATTGAATATTTAAATAATTTCCCTCTAATAAACAAATATCATGGTCGATCAGGTGAAGATTATATCTTTGAATATTACGAAGCAGATTCGCTTGATCATTTACCAAAAGAACAATTATCACAGGTGGTTATTATGGCTTTTCATAAAGAAAAATTATTGATTGTTAATAATACAGAAAAACCAGGATATTATAGTCCTGTGGGCGGAGGTATTGAGCCAGGTGAAACCCCGGAAGAATGTTTACCTCGTGAACTTCAAGAAGAATCTAATATGAAAGTTATCGAGTCGCAATTAATTGGTTATCAAAAATGCACCAATCTTTCTAATTCAGAAGAAGCTGAAGAATATCAGTTGCGATATTTTGCTCGTGTAGAACCAATCGGGCCATTTACTCCAAACTGTGATCCTGATGGTGATGTAACAGAGTTACTTGAAATTGATCCAAAAGATTACAAAAAATATTTTGATTGGGGAAACACAGGAGATTCTATTATGAAGAAAGCTTTAAAGCTTCTGAAAGAATAGAACAGGTTTTAAGTATTTGTAAAAGTGTCTTATTGTGTCCCATTTTCCAAAATGAGCTATATTCCACATATCCTTTAAAACTGACAATTTCTAAAATAAGACAGAGACCGAGAGAGTCCTAGTCCTCCAACAACCATGTAAAGCAAACTTTACACACTTATGTTAAACATGTATATTGAACATATTAAAATGTATGCAAGAAAAGATTCAAAACGAGGTAAGCACATATCGAGCAGAGAAAAACCTGACTCAAGAAGAGTTGGCGGTGAAAGTTCAAGTAAGTCGACAGACGATCATATCTTTAGAGAAGGGAAACTACACGCCATCAATTTTACTCGCACTCAAGATTGCTGGTTTTTTTAAAACACCAGTAGAAAAACTATTCAAAATTTCCTATGAAAAATAACCTTAAAGAAACAATAGTCACTTTATGTCTTATTGGACTTGCTGTCCTTCTCCTCAACCCTTTTCATTTCTGGATGCCTGACATGGTAGTGATATGTATACTCGCTATCATCCTCGGACTCTTTGCGTTTTTCGCAAGTTTTGTGCTTCGCGAAAACAACACTGACGAACGCGAAGAGAAGCATCGAGCCCTTGCAGGAAGAAATGCTTTTCTTGTGGGTGCGGGCCTCCTTACTTTGGGGATTGTTGTGCAAGGCTACACCCACACGGTGGACCCTTGGCTTGTGGTTACCCTTATTGCAATGATTGTGGTGAAGATGGCTACTCGGGTGTGGAGCGATAAGAATTTATAATGTAAAGTTTGCTTTACATCTATTTTCTTTTTGTTTATACTTACTGTTAGTAAAGGTATTAATATTTAAAGTAATTTTATATGAATCAAAAAATAATTATTGGAGCTGTTGTCGTTGTTATTCTTATTGTTGGTGTAGGTATTTATTCTTCAGGGAATAGTACAAAAACCAATGACGCTATGGTACAGAAAGAACAAATGGAAAAGGAAGAAATGAAAAAAAATGAGGCTATGAAGGACGATACAATGAAAAAGATGGGATCGTACGAAGCTTACTCACCTGAGAAAGTAGCACGTGCTGAAACAGGAGATGTAGTACTGTTCTTCCACGCTTCATGGTGTCCTTCATGTCGTGGTCTTAACTCAGATATCGAAAGCAATAGTAGTGCAATACCAGAAGGTCTAAGTATTCTCAAGCTTGATTATGATCGAGAGACAGAACTAAAGAAGAAGTATGGAGTTACCACTCAGCACACTCTTGTGCAGGTTGATAAAGATGGAAACCTAATTAAGAAATGGAGTGGAGGAGGTACACTAAATAGTGTAGTTTCACAGCTAAATTAGCATGATCTTCTTTGTTATAGCAGTTCTTGCGGGAATATTTACGGTGCTTGCTCCTTGTATTTTACCACTCCTTCCTATAGTTATCGGGGCCTCAGAAGAGGGAAGCAAGGGTGTTTCAAGACGAGCACTCACTGTTATTGGGTCACTTTCGGTATCAGTAATTGTATTCACACTTCTTCTTAAAGCATCGACTCTGCTCATAGATATTCCTCAAATGTTTTGGTCTAGCTTTTCTGGAGTAGTGATTATTCTTGTTGGTATCGCAATATTATTCCCCTCTGTTTGGATGAAGTTACCGTACGTTAACAAACTAAGTCTGTTGAGTAACAAAGCAGTTGGCTCTGGTTACAAGAAGAAAAGCTATAAAGGAGATATGTTGATAGGGCTTGCGCTCGGACCAGTATTTACCACATGCTCACCGACGTATCTCTTCATCATCGCTACTGTATTGCCCGCATCCTTCGTTGTTGGGTTCACTTACCTTATTGGTTTTACTATTGGTCTAGCTTTCTCACTTCTTGTTATTGCATACTTCGGACAAAAGATTGTAAACAATATCACTTCACGCATGCAAACAGCGGGAAGAATAAAGCAGGTGTTTGGGATACTTATTATTCTAGTTGGAGTCGCAGTGCTCACAGAGTATGACAAGAAAATAGAGACCTTTATTTTAGATTCAGGTTATGGTGCGACAATTCAGCTTGAAGACTCACTTATTGAAAGGTTTGCTCCAAAAAATAGTTCTATGAAAGGTGAATTTAAACTATAACACTGGCAGGAGGTTGCTTCTGGTGTACCGAAGCGTATTTTCAAGAAGAGAAAGGAGTTATAGATGTGGTATCTGGTTATGCTGGCGGAGATGAGGGTAATGCATCGTATTTATCGGTTGCAAAAGGGGACACAAAACACCGCGAAGCAATACAAAAAAGGTTCTGGAAGAGAGGGGTTTGTTGAAGAAACATAGGCAAAGGACTCAGCTATTAAATTTCTAGAGACTGAGCAGACGAGGCGTGCATAATTTCACGTCAAGATTTTGTTCAGGAGATACAGCCAACTTGCTCTAACACCCAGTACTCATTTTCCTATTTACCTTAAATAGGTGTATAATTAAAATATGAAAAAATTCTTAAATGTATTCTTTGTTGTTCTTGGTGCGATTTTCTTGGTTGTAATATTATTTAGTATATATTTTTATGTCGCTGACCCGATGGGTTTGAAACCTCTTCTTGAATTAAGGAATGGTACTAATTCGGGGGTGACAAGCGGTCCGGGTTCTACTGAAGGTGCTAGTTCTGGACTTTCAGCAGAGCAAAGTGCTGCTTTACAAAAACTAGGTATTGATCCTTCGACTATTCCAACATCATTTACACCCGCACAAGAAGCATGTGCAAATTCAAAGATAGGTGCTCAAAGAGTAACTGAAATAAAAAACGGAGGCATGCCATCAATCAGTGAGTACAGTGCTGTCAAAGCCTGTTTTTAATTTTTAAGGATTTATTGTGGCATTTTCAGGGGTAGGTTTGCTTGGAAATGAAGCAGAGTATTTTGGTCTTCTCACCAAACAAGTTCTTGTGCGTTTTCAATCGGTAAAGGAAATTTCTCCGGCTATTGGGTATTTTGAATCTATAGTTTTAGTTCTCTTTTGTGTAGCGCTAAGATAGTTTCTCGTGTATAGTACTTTCATGGCAAAACGAATGGCAACAAACACCAAGAATAAGACTTCAAGGTCAAAGAAGACTAAGAAGCGTCTTGATATTAAAAGAGCGGTACGAGCAGCGCGGACACCAAAGCGCAAGTAATCAAAACAGCCTTCCACAAGGAAGGCTGTTTTTTTGTTACCTTTACGTTTATACTAAATACATATGAATACTACAAATAAAATTATTATTTTGTTAGTCGCTCTACCAATTGTTATTCTTGGTTTCAGTTTTCTTTCAATATACAGTCCTCAGCAGGAGACCCAGCAAGAAGTTGTGAATAGCCCTACCATTACCGGAAAGTGGGTATGGAGAGATACTGTCATGCAAAGTGAAGAAGTGGTGAGTCCGGCGGAAGGAAAAGAGGAAGTATTCACTATTGAATTTACCAAAGCGGGGGAGGTGCGTGGAACAACTGATTGCAATAGCTTCAGTGGGTCATATAAAGTAGATGGGCAAAATATTGTCTTCGGTCCAATCGCGTCCACGGAAATGTTTTGTGAAGCTTCTCAACAAGTTTTGTTTGTTGATTTTGTTAGTCGTTCAAACACGTATACTTTCGATGTAACAGGTCATCTGATTCTTGTCTTTAAGGATGATGCTGGTGCAATGATTCTAGAAAAATCTCTCTAATGAAAAAAAAGAAATCTTCTTACTTATTAATAATTGTTCTTGTGCTCGCTCTTTCTGTTGTTGTGTCAGGAGTTTTTGTTATTGAAAAAATTGGTTTGTTTCGCGCGACGTATGATAGTAACAGTGCTAATGTGGAAGAAGGTTTTCTTGATTCGTTAATTGGTAGTAAAAAGGAAATTTCTGAGCTTGATAAAGAAGATTATGACCGTCGTATGCTTTTACTTGCTAACAATCCAACACAAACTCTTGCCACTTCAAGCACTTCGACTCCACCAGTAAAACATTTGTGGCCAGCTGACGGTGTGGTCTACCCCAACACAGGAGCAATTCTTCCGTTCAATCGAATTATTGCGTATTACGGAAATTTCTACTCAAAAAAAATGGGTGTACTTGGTGAATATCCAGAAGATGAGATGTTGGCGAAACTAAAAGCAGAACAAGATAAATGGGAACTCGCAGATCCCAACACACCGACTATCCCAGCAATTCACTATATCGCTATCACTGCGCAAGGCGCGCCAGCACCCCTTGGTAAATATATTATTCGAATGCCTGAGGATCAGATCCAACACGCTGTTGATATTGCGAATAAAGTAAACGGAATTGCATTCCTTGATATGCAGATTGGCTTGAGTAATTTGCAAACAGAACTTCCTCTTCTTGAAAAGTATCTTGCTCTTCCAAACGTGCACCTTGGTCTTGATCCTGAATTTGCGATGCGTCCGGGCGATTTGCCTGGTAAAGTAATTGGTACATACGACGCCGTTGATATCAATTATGCTATCGATACTCTTACTCGTCTTGTAAAAGAAAATAACCTACCTCCAAAAGTTCTTGTTATTCATCGTTTTACTACAAAAATGATGACTAATTATCAAGATATAAAAAGTGTTCCTGAAGTGCAGGTGGTAATTCACATGGATGGGTGGGGGGCTCCTGCTTTGAAATTTGGGACATATCGAACCGTAATAACTCCAGAGCCTGTTGAATTTGCTGGGTTCAAGATTTTTTATAAGAATGACTTGAAACAGTCTCCCAACCGATTGGTGACACCTCAGGAATTACTTGATTTGCGTCCACGACCGATATATATCCAATACCAGTAATTTGTGTAGATGGGCATTTTCTACATATAATAGAGATATGACTAAAAAAGTATTTGTTTCCCGGAAGATTCCTGAGATTGGTATCAGTATGCTGAAAGAAAAAGGCTATGAGGTGGATGTATATATGAAGGACATTGTTCCTGATCAAAAAGAACTTATACACTATCTACGCAAGAAGCCCTATGATGCGGTACTCTCACTTCTTACTGATAAGATCGACAGTGCTGTGTTTAGCGCCTCCCCCTCAACAAAAATTTTTGCAAATTATGCTATGGGTTTTGACAATATGGATGTTGAGGAAGCAAAGAATCGAGGGATTTCATTAACAAATACCCCGGGAGCATTTGCAGATTGTATTGCTGAGCATGCGATTGCCCTTATCTTTGCGCTCACTACTCGCTTAGTAGAAGGTGATAAATATGTGCGTGCAGGAAAGTACAAAGGATGGACTCCTATGAATTTTATTGGTGGCGATGTGTGCGGTAAAACTCTTGGGCTTATCGGAGCAGGAAAGATAGGCTCGAAAGTCGCGTATCATTTGTCGAAGGGGTTTGGACTGAAAGTTGTGTATTACGATATAAAAAGAAACGAAGAAATAGAAATGGGGTCAGGAGCTATTTTCAAAGAAACTATTGAAGAGGTGCTCAAAGAGGCAGATATCATTTCTCTTCATGTTCCTTTGTTTGATGCGACGCATCACTTGATAAACGAAACACGACTAAATATGATGAAGCCAACTGCTTATCTCATCAATACTTCTCGTGGTCCGGTGGTAGATGAAGTTGCACTTGTCGAAGCATTAAAAAACAAAACTATCAAGGGAGCAGGACTCGATGTTTTTGAATTTGAACCAAAGCTTGCAAAAGGGCTCGCAAAACTCGATAATGTCGTCCTCACTCCTCACATTGCTTCTGCTCGTGAGAGTGCTCGAAACGAGATGGCTCGCATGGCTTCACAAAACATCATTGATTTTTTTGAAGGAAAGGAACCCAAAAATATTATTAAATAATTTACAAAAAAAATTTTATGAGCATGGGAAAACTTATTATTGCACGACACCACGAATCTGAATGGAACAAATTAGGAAAATGGACAGGGAACCGAAACGTGCGCATTACTGAATACGGAGCAGAGAAAGCGGGAGACATGGGTCTTCTAATTAATGATTTACATATTGATCAAGCTTTTGCTTCAATGCTTGTGCGTACCATCGAGACACTTTCTTGCATGTTAAACAAATGCGAGAAGCATGATGTACCAACTATTCATGCAAAAGAGCTCAACGAGCGCGACTATGGAGATTATACCGGAAAGAACAAGTGGGAGATGAAAGAGGTTTTAGGAGAAGAGGAGTTTAATAAACTTCGTCGAGAGTGGGACTACCCTGTGCCAAACGGTGAGTCTCTCAAGATGGTATATGAGCGAGCACTTCCATACTACCTGAAACAGATTTTTCCAGTGGTGAAAGAAGGGAAGAATGTTCTTGTTGTATCTCATGGGAATACAATCCGAGCTTTAATAAAATATATTGAGAGTATTCCTGATGAAAAGATGGCAGAAGTTGAAATGCCTTTCGGGGCAGTGCTTATCTATGATGTTGACGATGAAGGTAAGCTTGTAAATAAGGAGGTACGAAATGTTGAATCAAAAGTAAACGCATAATATGAAATACGAGAAAAAATATTTACCAGAGTTTGTGTACGGAGGTATTGATGGTGTAGTCACAACATTTGCAGTAATTGCAGGAGCAGTCGGGGCATCTCTTAGTCCGAGTATTATTCTTATTCTTGGATTCGCAAACTTATTCGCTGATGGTTTTTCTATGGCGGCATCAAACTATCTTTCAAAAGAATCTGAAAATAGTGCAGAGCAAAAGCGAAAACGACCACTCGCTACCTCTCTTGTTACGTTTTTTTCGTTTGTAATTGTTGGATTTATTCCTCTTTTTTCTTTTGTTATTGCTCCATTATTTCCAATCATCGAAGCATATAAATTTCACATCTCAATTATTCTTACTGCCATCACTTTTGCCTTTGTTGGTGCGGTGAAGGGAAGGGTAACCGGAAAACATAAAGGGTATTCTGCTGTTGAGACTTTAGTCATTGGTTCTATTGCCTCAGTTATTGCCTACGCAGTTGGGGTTTTTCTTAAGGGGATAATCTGATAGTATACGCCACATGTTACTAAAAGAATTTCTTACATTTATAAAAGAGTACAATATTGTGTCGCTTGCGACCGCTATTGTTATGGGAACTGCTAGTACTGCGTTGGTGAATTCATTAGTGAAAGACATCTTCATGCCAATGATCGCACCTCTTCTATCTTCTGATTCATGGAGAGACGCGGTGTTTCAATTTGGTCCCATTTCTCTCAAATATGGCTCATTCTTGGCCGAAATGATTAATTTCCTCATTGTGTCTTTGGTGGTGTTTTTTGTGGTTAAAAAATTAATCGGGGAAAAAAAGAAGGATGATGTAAAAATGCTCTAGTATGTCAAAGGGACCCTTTGACATAAAAGCTTGACTTACCTAGTAAAGTAGGCTACTATCTAGTCATAACTTCAATCTCTCCGGTCCTAAAACCTTCGAGACCGAGCCCCGAATTATTACTTAACGGCTTAAGGTTATAGGGTCAGTTTTGGCTCTCGATTTCAAAATGTATAATCAAAATGCAGGTTCTTTCCGACCACGTGCCGGAGGAACCTCTCGGTTTGGTGGTGTGGGTACTGGTTCTAGCCGTTTTAGCGGACGTCCTTCAGGACCTAGTCGGTTTGGTGGTGGAAGCCGTTTTGGCGGTGGACGTTCAGGTGGACGTGGTGGCCGAAGCATCGACGTATCTCGATATATTAATAAAGGCGCAGTACAAGAAGTAACTGCTGCTTTCGTACCTGAACACAAGTTCAGTGACTTCATGGTGGAACCTGCTCTTAAAGCAAACATCATCGAAAAGGGATACGATCTTCCTACTCCAATTCAAGATAAGGCAATTCCTGTGATTCTTAAGGGTTCTGATATTGTCGGAATGGCAAACACAGGAACAGGAAAGACAGCCGCTTTTCTTATTCCTCTTATCAACAAAGTTCTTCTCAACAAAGACGAACAAATTCTAATCATGGCTCCAACCCGTGAGCTTGCTATCCAGATCTACGACGAGCTTGCTACTTTTGGAAAGGGTCTTGGTTTCGGTGGAGCAGTGTGTGTAGGTGGAGCACCAATCAGTAAACAGTTGCGTGAACTTCGCTTCTTTAACAACTTCATCATCGGAACTCCAGGACGTCTCAAAGACCTCATCGAACGACGCGCTCTTAATCTCGCAAAGTTTCAGACTGTTGTTCTCGACGAAGCTGACCGAATGCTAGATATGGGATTCATCAACGACATTAAAACTATTCTTTCAAAAATGGTTCCCGATCGTCACACACTCTTCTTCTCTGCGACACTTTCTCGTGAAATTGAAGGACTTATCAAGGACTTCTTGAAGAATCCTGTATTTATTTCAGTAAAGACCCAGGATACCTCGAAGAATATTGAGCAAGATGTTGTGCATGTTCCTTCGGCTTCAGTGAAGATGAACATTCTTCACGATCTTCTTACCAAAGCAGAATTTGAAAAAGTTCTTATCTTTGGAAAGACGAAACATGGTGTGGAGAAGATTATGGATGCTCTCAAAGCTTTGGGTCACTCTTCTGTGTCTATTCACGGAGACAAGAATCAGACTCAGCGTGAGCGAGCTCTTAATGACTTCAAGGCAAACCGTGCCAAAGTTCTCGTAGCGACTGACGTTGCAGCTCGAGGTCTCGATATTTCTGATATCTCTCATGTTATCAACTACGACATTCCAACTACTCACGAAGACTACATTCACCGAATCGGACGAACTGGTCGTGGTAACAAGAAAGGAAAGGCTCTCACTTTCATTGGATAAAAAGGGACAGATACCTTCGTTTTCTTATTAGAAATAGCTCAACACTCTATTTTTTGGTAAAATATCTCTATGAATAATTTTAAAGGAGATATTGATACAACTAAAGAAACACTGCAAACACACTCCACAGATGCGAGTGTGTTTCGTGTTGTACCGTCAACTGTGTTGTACCCTCGGGATGTTGCTGATATCGTGACGGCGGTATCTGTGGTGGCAGTTGAGAAGAAGACCAATCCTGAAGTGTCTCTCTCTATTCGTGCGGGAGGAACTTGTATGAGCGGAGGGTCACTCAACACAGGCTATATGCTCAACCTCACCAAGTACATGAATAAGATAGAAATTAATCCTGACACTATGACTGCCGTCGTTGAGATGGGTGCATATTTTCGAGACATCGAATCTGAGGCATTGAAAGCGGGGCTCATGTTTGCTCCGTATACTTCGTCGCGCCTTATTTGTGGAATTGGAGGAATGATTGGGAACAATGCGTCAGGAGAGAAGAGTATTCGCTACGGCGCAACTATCGACAACGTGATTGATCTTGAGGTGGTGCTTGCTGATGGGAGTATTATTAAAACATCTCCCAAAAAGCTTAATGAACTTAGTGATGAAAAAGAACTGAAGCTCGCAAGTTTATATAAAGAAGAAGGTGAAAAACTAAAAAACGCAGTAGGACTCGTGACGAAGGTTGCTTCTGGATACCGATTGGAAAGATTAGTGAAAGACGAAGTGTTCGACCCATCAAAGATTTTTATTGGATCACAGGGGACACTAGGAATTATAACCAAAGCAACACTCAAGCTCGTACCAATTCCTGCTCATACGTCACTTCTTATTATCTCTATCGATTCGATTAAAGATCTGCCTTTCATTCTCGATACAATAATGAAACATAACCCTGAAGGAGTAGAGACTTTTGATATCAATACGTACAACTTTGCAAAAATTCACATGACTGAACACACGGATAAGATTGCAAGCTTTATTCACCCAACTACCACAGCTCTTGTTCTCGCACAGTTTTCAGAAGAGACTGAAGAGAAGACGAAACTTCAGGCACAAACATGTAAAGATGAATTAATGGATCACCGAGTGTCAGTAGATGATGCAAAAGACCCATCTGTTGCTGATTCCGCGTGGAAGATCCGACGTTCAGGTTACGGTCTTATGTGTGATCATAACAAGCCTGGGTTTCGTGCTGTGCCATGTATCGAGGATATTATCGTTCCTATTTCTAGGTTCGATGTATTCGTGGAAGGGCTTGTCGACATAATGAAAGAGCATAGAATAGTATACGGTTTTCATGGACACATTGGTGATGGAGCACTACGCATCATTCCTGTCTTTGATTTCAATGACCCGAAAGTTGCCGACAAGATAATTAGTTTTATGCATGATGTGTTTGCACTGGTAAAGAAGGTGAGAGGGAACACTAGTGCCGACCATGGTGACGGAATTATTCGTACTCCATTTCTCAAAGAGTTTTACGGTGAAGAATTATATGGTGTGTTCGAGCAGATTAAAAAAATCTTTGATCCTGAAAACATATTTAATCCGCATAAGAAAATAGGGGGAACAGAGGATCATATAAGAAAGTGGTTGGATAGGTAGGTGATAAGTAAATAAAAAACGCAAAGCCTAAGGGCTTTGCGTGTGGTATTGTGTGCTGTATTTCAACAGTCAGCGAAAGCAATCGGACCTGCTTGGCACTGAATTTGAACGAGCTCCGGGTTTTTGGGAGCAACACCAACAAAACCTTTGCAACAATTGAAGAAGCTGAGCTTCAGGCCGTGGCAGAAGTGACGCGAAGCCAAATCACGAAGCACATCTCCGGCGTGGATACGTGTGAGCATCTTACCAATTGGCGAACTCGGGTCCTCTTGCCACTCCGCGGAGCCTCCGTTTTTTTGTGCTTCGTGTGATGTGCGATGAAGCAGATCGAGAGCGGGCTTGAGGTCGCGACGCATTGCTTCCACAATGACTTCCTCTTGCTGTTCTTTGGTGGTGGGATTATCAAAATTAATCCCCTTTTCCTCTGCGACTATTGCAATTGATGGTAATGACATTTAATGTACTTTTGTTTCTAATCGCATTATGCGACTAGTGTATACGGCTCCTTATAAAGAAGCGGTATATTCTAGCAACATACTTATGGCTCGTTCTGTATCCCTTTCAACTCCATCTTTCTTATTATCAATAATCAAATATTTAATACCCGTAAGGTCAAGTTCTTTTTTAATTTGATCGGCAACACGACTACTTTGTACGGTGGGTTCTCTGACAATCAGTGCCACATCAACTCCAGAAAGAATACCCGTGGCGACAGGGTCAGTACCTGCTCGTTCGTCTATAATGATTATCTCTTTTTCTTTGAGCAGTAGAAAGGGGAGATATATCTTAAGAGGAGCTGCAAGTGAGTGACTACATGACTCTTGTGTTCGTACGCGGTCGGTATGAGGACCTGCCGTAATGAGTCTAAGCCCCTTTTCCACCTCTGTAGATACTTGCAAAGTATAAGAATCAAAAGGTGAGAGTGTAAACTTTGTGTCATTGCTCTCAGCAACTACTCGTGCTTGTTTGTATGAATCATTTTTTGCAGAACCAACATATTCTTTTATGTATTCAGGGTCATTTCCTAAAAATAGAGAAGGCTCAATTCCTAAATTATATGACAGATCTATATTATGGTCGGCATCAATTGCAAGCACATTAAAACAATTTGCGTGAAAATATTTTACAAACGCAGTTGCCATTGTTGATTTTCCTGAACCTCCTTTTCCTAAAAAAGCTATTTTCATGTATGCAATTTAGTTGCATGTAGAAGCATACACTAACCAAATAATAAATGCAAGTAATTTGCATTTAGAAGGTGTCTGTAGTATTGTTTTCATATGGACACAAAGACCGTATTACAACAGAAAGGACTCAAAGCAACACCTGTGCGTATTGCTGTCCTTGAAATGTTTTCTGGGCATTGTCAGCCAATGAATGTGGAGGGGGTCTGTAAGAAAATAAAAGTTAAGGATTTGAATCTCGTGACTGCATATAGAACCCTTAATTCATTTGAGAAAGCAGGGCTTGTTAAGCGTGTAGATTTACATCGAGATTCTGTGTATTACGAGCGGATTGACCACCACCATCACCACCATCACCACCACGTGGTGTGTACAGATTGTGGACTCGTAGAATCTTTGAGTGGTTGTACTGCGGGGAGTTTATTAAAGTCAGCACTAAAGCAGTCTTCAAAATTTAGTTTAATCAAAGACCACTCACTAGAATTTTTTGGATTGTGTAAAAAGTGCGGTTAATTATTATTTAAATTATTTTTATGTTTGTAATTACTATTTCATTCTTGGCGTTTGTTGCTATTCTTATTGGAGGGTTGGTTGCTCTCAAGTTGAAAGACAAGTTTCATTTAGTTCTTGGGTTTAGTGCTGGTGCGGTTCTTGGAGTTGCATTCTTTGATCTTATTCCTGAAGCGTTTGAAATAGGAAGCGAGTTTTTTGATATTCATACTATCGCCCTCTTTATTGCTATTGGGTTTGTCGGTTACTTACTCCTTGATCGTTTAGTATTTTTCCACAGTCATCAGCACTCAGCACACAACACTCCTAATATAGAAGATGCCCCTCTACACGCTGTGCACGGTAATTCTCCACACCCTAAACGTGGAATACTTGGTGCATCTTCTCTCATCTTACATACTTTTTTTGACGGTATGGCAATTGGTCTTGCGTTTCAGGTATCAGTAGAAATTGGAATTATTGTGTCTGTTGGTATTATCATCCACGGTTTCTCCGATGGTCTTAACACTGTTGGAATTATTCTCAAAAACCAAGGATCAAGAAAGACTGCCATTAAGTTTCTTGCGCTCGATGCAGTTGCTCCCGTGCTTGGTGCATTCTCAACTTTATTCTTTACTATTCCAGAACAGAATTTGGGTATTATGTTGGCGGTTTTTGGAGGGTTCTTCTTGTATATCGGTGCGAGCGATTTGATTCCAGAAAGCCATCATGCTCATCCGAAGTTTCTTACTACCGCAATGACCATTGTTGGTATGGCAGTTATCTTCATTGCAATTAGTATTGCACACGCTTAGTTTCCACTGTAGGGTGTATATATGAAGAAATTTCTACTTTTATCTGTACTTAGCGTGGTCCTCGGTGGGGGGTTGCTCGTGGGGTCTATGTCTCATGTGAGCGCTGATGAAATTGTTCCCGACAAAATCGAGCACGTTCTTGCAAAGGTTATTGAAATTACTGATTCTCGAGAAGGAGTTGTTCCGGGAACCGATGTTGCTACGCAATATCAAACTATTACAGCTACAGTTCTTGAAGGTAAACAGAAAGGACTTGAGGTGGTGGTGCAGAATGACTATATCAATCTAGAAGTTGGTGAGACGTTTTACCTGCGACACGTTTCTAGTTCTCTTGATGGTTCAAATTATTATCATGTGTCTGACCCGTATCGTTTGCCATGGCTTGTATTTTTTGGAGTGTTGTTTGTTGCTGTGGTGCTCTTCTTTGGAGGCAAGCAAGGGTTACGGGGCTTGCTTTCTCTTTTTGGAAGTTTGTTTGTGATAGCTTACGTTCTTATCCCAGGTATTCTTCAAGGGGTCCCCCCGATACTTTTAAGTATCGGGGTTTCCTCTCTTATTATTATTCTTGGTTCATATATCACCCATGGTTTCAACAAAACCACATCATCTGCGGTTATCGGTATGGTTATCACCATTGTATTTACTGGTTTTCTTGCGTGGGTAGCTATCGGACTTACTCGGCTTACAGGATTTGCGAGTGAAGAGGCGATCTATTTGAATCTCAATACTAACGGAGGGATTGATTTAGCAGGCCTTCTTCTTGGGGGAGTACTTATTGGACTTCTTGGTGTTTTGTATGACGCTGGAATTGGACAAGCTGTGTCTGTAGAAGAACTACACCGTGCTGGGCCTCATCTTTCTAAATTTACTATTTACGAACGAGCTGTCCGTATCGGACGCGAGCATATCGGTGCTTTGGTTAACACTCTTGCTATTGCCTACGTCGGTGCGTCGCTTCCTTTGCTACTGTTATACGCAACAGCAAGTGAAAGTATTTTGGTAACTATTAACCGTGAGTTGTTTGCTACTGAGATTATCCGTACTCTTGTTGGAAGTATTGGGCTCGTCCTCACTGTTCCTATTACCACCCTTATTGCAGTGTATGTTCTTGTAAAAAACAAAAAGACAGATAACCCTGAGGTTATTAAAAAAGAGAAGGAGGTTCTTGACCACATGTCTCACTCGCACACTCACAGCCACTAAGGTGTATAATGCTGGCATAGCAAACACAATGCATAAATCAAAGTTTTTTTGGGCAATCCTCTTTATTTCTGTTGTTCTTTTTGGGACGCTTATGTTTTATGTATATAGGTATTTTGTTCCTGTGGTAAATCCCACGGTTTTAAAAGAGAAGCAAATAAACCCTCTTCCTCTTGTGCCTGCGCAGATTAATACCGAGGTGGAGAGCGGGAAGTACTACACCATCACTGTGTCGTACCCAAGTTCTGTTTCTGAAATAAAAGACTATATTGATAAAGCAAAAGCAGACCTCATGAGTATTGTCCCAACAAATGATGCTGATGCAGAATATACTATGACAATTAAAACAGAAGTGTTTTCTTCGCCGACCACTATTAGCTATGTAGTGCAGAATTACTCGTATTTAGGAGGCGCACACGGAATCATTGATTTGGTAACTTTTGTATATGACACAGAAGGTGAATTAGTTACTCTGGGATCACTACTAAAAGACGGCAATTCTCTCACTACTCTTTCAGAAAAAGCTCGTACATACTTCTACAACAAGTTCCTTAAGTCTTCGTCTAAAGAAGTAATTGACCAAGGGACTGTTCCTGTTAGTCAAAACTGGGAACGTTTCTATCTAACCGACCAAGGAATAGTCTTTATTTTTGGGCAGTATTCTATTGGTCCGTATGTTCTGGGGATACAGGAGTTTGTGGTGAGTTATAGTGATGGGCAAAGTTTTCTAGAGATTCCTTCTCGATAACTGCCTGTTTGGTTGCCATTCTTGCTTGTTTAATTAGATCTGAAAAAATATGAACACCGGTATCTTTTTCAATTGATTCAATTGCGCTCTGTGCAATATTGAGACGAAGGTTTATTTCCTTGATAATCTCTGAAAAAGTTGTACTCCAAAAAACATCACTAAAACATAAAGGATCCAAAGTATGCTTCTTAATCATTAAAATTGCCTCATTTGAAATATTTTTTTCAAGGTCTTCTTTCCAGTCGTGAGCATCATCACTTAGTTGTCTTGCTGATAAGTAATGCCTCCAGAACTTGAGCATATTTTTGACTTGTGGTGAACCAGACGAAAAACCCTTAAGAAAAAGCAAGATAATAAAGGGGAGTGCCTGTCCAATAGATTTATTAGGTGATATTTCATCCTTGTACTGTACATAATCCATTTTTGTAAGGAGTCGATAACAGAATCGTAGATTGTTCTTCGCAACATACTTACTATAAATTAAGTACATTTTACGCAAGCTTATGTGTGCCAGTGAAATATTTTTAGTTTGAGTTCCTTCATCGAGAATGCAATCAGTAATGTAATATGCTACCCATCCAAAAAAATTAGCATGAGCAAGTATTTGTCCTGTGCTTCTAGGGAGGCCCAACGCTTCGGCAAATAAAACGGGATAATCGATTACCTCTCTTGTTCTTTTACCTAAAGAAGCATTGATAATGTTTTCGGGAATAAACTTCTTGGATTGTTTAATAATAAAATACAGTGTGTCTTTTTTAGTTTTGTTAGTGTTTTGGTAGGAATACAAACTAATAGCTTCAAGAACAAAAACCGCAGTCAGTGCTTCCGAGCCACAAAAGTATTTTTGGCTTTCTCTTGCTGGGTCAAGACAGAATGGCTCAGATTGAAGACCTTTCTTACTGTAGAGTTCCACCATTTTTTCAATCAGTGTTTTAATAGTGCGCGAGGACTTCCTTGTTTGGATGGCAACAGAAAGAGCTAGGGCATGTTGTAACACAGAATTCTTATCACATTGAAATTTAATATCTTTATTCTGTATCGAAAAAGAAAGATAGTATAAAGGCATTAATGAATGGGGGTAGTATGGAGAAATTGGCTGTTCTAAGTTTATAAATAGGTAAGTATGTAATTTAGAAACTTCTATTTTTGCAAGAGATAAAAAGTAGGAAATGTTAGCATTTACTGCTATGTCGATATCCCTCCATTTTGATATTGGTGAGTTTGTAATCCAGGTATGATATGGTCCTCCAGCTTCACTTTCTGCTTCAATGAGGGTCTGTGTAATTTGAGCCCATGCTTCACCCGTGAACAAATCTTTATTCCACATATATAAAGCCGAAAGACATATAGATGTGTCATCAAGGTCATCTGGGAAGTTGAATTTGGGGAATGCTATCTTGGTTTCAGTTGAGAAATAGTTCCAAGTCCATCGTGCTGTCTTTTCTTTCAATAAAAATTTTCCGGCATTATTAGCGATAGTGCTTACTAGTTGTTTTTCTGTGTTAAGTTCAAATAGATTTCTTACATCATTGCGAGAGAGGGTGCGAAGGATTAGTCCTGCAACAAAATTAGTTTTATATCGGTAGGTTTTGGATAGGTTCTCTCCAAAGGAGTCGTGATAAAAGCCACCATCAATTGATTGATGTTTTTTGATTATTTGTAGGCATTCCTTTGTTATTAATTTTAGGGTTTTTTTCATATAAGGGGAGGGTAACAGTAAACGTGGTTATTGTGTTTTGGGTACTTTGAACCGTAATGGATCCTCCAAATTCTTTTTCTACGATATGTTTGGTAGATGCGAGTCCAAGACCTGAGCCTTTAGTTTTTTCTTTGGTAGTAAAGAATGATTCAAATATTTGAGTAAGATTTTCTTTTGTAATTCCGCAACCATGATCTGTTGCCTCCAATACAAAATAGTCTCTTTTTTTGCCAAAAGTAATGTTGATATGTTTGTCATATTGAATGTTATCGTAAGCGTCGATACTATTAGAGATTAAGTTTGAAACAATTTGGTAGAACATAATCGGGTTTCCAAAAAGAATGCATGCCTCCTCTTCTTTCGTGGTCACTACACAGCCTGCTTTCTTTATTTTGTATGAAAGCAAAAGAAGCACCTCCTCGATTTCTTTTTTTGGATTGAAGGAGATTTTGTCTTTATCTGATCTCATCTGTTTCCGAAGCACATCAAGGAAGTCTTGCATTTTTCTAGATGCATTGAGAGCATGTGAAATATATTCTTTGTATTCAGGAATTTTCTCATGAGCTTCATTATCAATCTCGCTGGTTATTAGATGAATTGAACTAAGAGGGTTCATGAGATCGTGGAATGCCCCTGATGAAATGTTTCCAAACTCTGCTCTGTGGTGGAGGTCTGTTACTCGTTCCATTTGTAATCGTCTAATTTCCCTTGTTCTCTCTTCAACGGTTAATTCAAGCTGGTCTCTTTCTTTTTCTAAGGTCTTTTCTGAGAAAAGGGCACGTATGAGAGCCTGCTCAGTCTGCCTATTAGAAAGCCAATAAAGGAAAGTAATGAGAAGAATAATGAATGCATAATAGAAAGCATCATGCATAGTAGGCTCTTCATTTCTCCATGTCAAAGAAGGATAGTGACCAGCTGTTTGGAAGGAAGCAAGTAAAATAATAGAAACACAGAGTCCTAGACAGATATACATACTTGCTCGTGTACTGATCAGAACGCTCGAAACTGCGATAATAAACACACAGCCAATAATGAGCGACGGAATATCAAATCCCCAAGTCCATGCAGTGTATGAGGTGCCTATAAGATAAAGAATTAATAAACCATAGGTTGCAATCCTCCTAAAACCTTTTCGAGATAAAACAAGAAGGCTGACATAAAGCAGTGTGAGTAGAGTGAACAATATGGGTGAAATACCTCGATACTTTTCTCCAAGTAGCAAGCTTTGATGTATCACAAGAGAATTAAGACCTAATAGAAAACAGACAGAAATACAGAGTAAAGTGTTCAAGACAAACTCACGTCGACGATCGTCCTCGACTAATGAGTAGGGTTCAATGCATATAACATAAGCGGACTTTATGAATTTCATAATTAGTCCGCTCATATTATTTATTTTCTAATCCAACCAAGGAGTAAGAAGTTCTGCTTCCTTCTGAAATTGAGGAAGGGAATTCTCCCGCGTTTCTGGATTTGAGAGCAACGAAGCAATAATATTTTTCATATACTTTTTTATGTGTTGATAATGCGATACGTCTGACCTCGTATCTTTTTTTATTATATATAAATGACATTAAGTAATGATAAAGAAAACCTAAACAGTTTATTAAATTTTATATCCTCGTCCCGGGACAGTTTTTATGAGAGGCTTCTTCTTTCTTTTATTGCTAATTTTTCTTCGCAGATTTGCAATATGTGTTTCGAGAGTATTAGAAAACGGATCGGTATTCATATTCCATGCGTGTTCCATGATTGTTCCTCTGGAAATAACTTTTCCTGGCTCTTTTGCTAAGCATTCTAGAATAAGAAATTCTTTGCGAGTAAGATAAATCTTTTTTCCTGCTCGTGCAACTTCTTGTCCCCGAAGATCGATGGTCAAGTCTTCAATTTTGTATGTGTCTGTCTTAATACTGTACGGAGAACGCTTAAGAACATTTCTTACTCTCGCGGAAAGCTCTTGAAAGGAAAATGGTTTGATTACATAATCATCAACCCCCTCTGTAAAACTTTTTATTTTGTGAGGAATTTCAGTCTTTACCGACAGCATTATGATTGGGTTTGATCTTAGGTCTTCTCGAACCTCTTTAACAATCTCAAGTCCCAGCTTCTTAGGGAGAACATGGTCGATAATCATGATGTCATAATCGGTGGTACGTGCAAGATATGAACCCGTTTGTCCGTCAGAAGCAGTATCAACCGCATACCCTTCCTTTTCAAAGCTCTTACTTAGAAAATCTCTAATTTCCTTCTCATCCTCAATTATAAGCATGCGCATAGTTCATTCATTGTATCCTTTCTTAAACCAAAATCAACAGAAATCTTCAGAAAAAATTTACCTCGCTTATTTTGTCCTAAGTTTTAGCCTTCTTTGGGCAGACATATTGCAGGATGAAGGTTTTTGTTTCTTTGTGTTTAAAATTAAGGTACAAGCCTTTCACTATCAAGAGTTCGATAGTAAAATATTAATCAACTTTAAGTAAATTATTAGCAAATTTTTATAAAATATACATGAATATATCAATCACCAAGGCTGATGGTACGAAGGAGGCATTCAATGCCGATAGAATCAATCGTTCTATTGAGCGAGCCACCTACGGGCTCACAGACCCCATTTCAAAGGTGACTCAGATTGCTACTGAGACACAGATTACTCTCTATGATGGCATCACGAGCGAGGAGATGGACCAAGCTACCATCAACGCTGCTGTACAGAATATTAAAGAGGACATCGAGTACGACAAGATTGCTACCCGCCTCCTCCTCAAGACCGTCTATCGAAAGGTTTTTGGTGATTATAATAAGGACAGTGTTGAGGATACTAAGAAAGCTCACCGTGACGCCTTTCTTGCATATATAAAAGAGGGAATTAAGCTGAACCGTCTCGACGTTCGCATGGGAGAGAAGTTCAACCTTGAAGAACTTGCTGATTATCTGAAGATAGATCGTGACGACAAGTTTCTTTACGCAGGTCTTTCTGGTTTCCTCAACCGCTATGCTCTTAAGGACCCTCATACCCAGGAAACAATGGAAACTCCTCAGTATTTCTTCATGCGTATCGCTATGGGGCTCTCTTTCACAGAAAAGAATCCAACTGAATGGGCCAAAAAGTTCTACGACAAGATGTCTCGATTTGAGTACATTGCTGGAGGTTCTACCAATCTCGGTGCGGGAACTCCTCGCCCAGCTCTTTCAAACTGCTATCTTCTTGAAATCCACGATGATATGGGTCATATTGCAAAGTCAGTGTCAGACGTGATGCTTCTTTCAAAAGGTTCAGGAGGAATTGGTGCCTCAGTGACCAAGCTCCGTGCAGCGGGTTCTCCTCTTATGTCTAATAACGGTATTTCTACTGGCCCAACTCCTTTTGCCAAGATCATCGACACCGCTATTCGTGCTATCCAGCGAGGAGGTAAGAAGAAAGGAGCTCTCTGTTTCTATATGGAAAACTGGCACATTGATTTTCCGGAGTTTATCGATTGGAAGCATAATGCGGGTGACGATTACCTTCGAATGCGAACAGCTAATACAGCGTGTTTTCTTTCGGATGAGTTTATGAAACGCGTACAGAGCGGTGAGCAGTGGTATATGTTCGACCCCAAGGAAACTGCAGACCTAAACGAGCTTTATGGAGCAGCTTTTAGTGCTCGATACGCTGAGTATGTCGAGATGGCAGAAGCAGGCAAGCTTCGTGTCTTCAAGAAAGTTCCCGCAGAAGAACAGTTCCGAAACATTCTATCAGCCCTTCAGAGTTCTTCACACCCGTGGATCACTTGGAAAGACCCTATCAACCTTCGGGCTCTCAACAATAATACGGGAACCATTCACATGTCTAACTTGTGTACAGAAATCGCACTTCCTCAAGACAAAGATAATGTTGCGGTATGTAACTTAGCTTCAGTTAATCTTGCTGCTCATGTAGATAGGAAAGAAATAGATTGGGGTAAGCTTGAAAATAGTGTTCGTCTTGCTGTTCGTCAGCTTGATAACCTTATTGATATTAATGTTCTTCCTATTCCTGAAGCAGTTAAGTCAGACAAAGAGAACCGAGCAATGGGTCTTGGTGTGATGGGATTCTCAGATACTATCGAGCAACTGGGTATGGCTTATGATACCGAACCAGCATATGACTTCGCTGATCGTGTTTTTGAGTTCATTAGTTATATGGCAATTGATGAAAGTACTAATTTGGCTGAGGAGCGAGGGTCGTACTCCAATTTCGAAGGCTCACGATGGTCAAAGGGGCAAGTTCCTATAGACACTCTTGCCGTGCTTGAGAAAGAGCGAGGAATTGCTCTTACCGTAGACAAAACAAGTAAGCATAAAGGTCTTGATTGGAACACTCTTCGTTCAAAAGTTAAGAAAGGAATGAGAAACGCTACTCTTATGGCTGTTGCTCCAAATGCAAACATCGGTCTTCTTGTGGGAACAACCCCAGGATTTGACCCTCGATTCGCACAGGTATTCTCACGAAATAAAATTTCAGGAAAATACATGGATGTGAACCACAATCTTGTGAAGGACCTCAAGAATATGAACCTGTGGGACAAAGTGAAAGACCTTATTATAGAGCACCAAGGAGACATAGCTGATATCCCTGGTATCCCCGAACACCTTAAGGCTATCTACAAGACATCATTTACTACCTCCCCTTATGGATTTATTGAAGTGGCGGCGCGCGCACAGAAGTGGGTTGATCAAGCACTTTCTCGAAACATGTATCTTGAGACACGAGATATGAATGAAACTATGAAGATTTACTCAACCGCATGGGAGAAGGGACTTAAGTCTACATATTACTTGCACCTTAAGCCTCGCCACTCAGCAGAGCAGTCGACAGTGAAGGTGGACAAGTCATCAAGGTTCGGAAGAAAGGCATTCGGAGGCTTTGCATCAGTGCGCACTGAGCTTCCCCAAGAACAAGTTGCCATCAAAAGTCCTCTTGAGATGGAGCGAGCAGCCCCAGTAGCCATTCCCATATCTGCGGTGCATCTCTCTGCGCTTAAGGAACATACAGTAGCGGTACCAGAGGTCGTAGAAGAAGTGGTGGCTTCAGCTCCTGTTTCAAAACCTTTTGCAGGAATAAAACCAGAACCAGCAAGTAATTTATTTAATCAAGATAGTATTGAAAAGAAGCCTGAAGCAAAGAAACTAAAAGTAGTACGCTCTGCTAGTTATCCGACGGATCCATCAGAGGCGCTTCAGTGCGATAGTTGTCAGTAGTGTCAAAGGTGCCCTTTGACACAAATAATTAATAATTAACTAATATAAATATATGCTAATAGGAAAAGCTTCTCCTGAAGACATGAATCTACACCCCATTCGATATCAGTGGGCGTACGATCTTTATAATCAAGCAGTTCGAAACACATGGTTTCCTCACGAGATTGCTCTCGGGGAAGACTTACGAGATTTTCAGACAATGACAGCGGACGAACAGCATGCGGTGAAATTTCTTATGGCATTTTTCAATCCTGCTGAACTTATCGTTAACCGCTCGATTGCTCTTGGAATCTATCCGTACCTAAAAGCTCCTGAATGTCATCTGTACCTCGCAAAGCAGATGTGGGAAGAGGCTAACCACTGTGTGAGCTTTGAATATGTGCTCCAGACTTTCGGTTTTGATCGCGACAAGATTTTTAATCTTCATCTCGAGACCCCAACTATGAAAGCAAAGGAAGATTTCATCAACCATTATGTGAAGAGAATGACAGAGAAGACGCTTGATATTGAGACACCAGAAGGGAAAAGAGACTTCATTCGAAACATCATCGCGACAAATATTGTGATGGAGGGAGTCTGGTTCTACTCGGGATTCATGGTGGCCTTGTCTTTCCGCCAGCGTAACCAGCTTCGAAACTTTGGTTCTATGATTGCATGGGTACTTCGAGATGAATCTCTTCATCTTAAATTTGGAATCAACCTTGTGACTGAAGTACTTCAGGAAAATGCTGATGTAGTGACTGCGGAATTTGCTGATGAGATTCGTGAAATTATTATTCAAGGAGTTGAACTTGAGGTGTTATACAACAGAGATCTCTTCCCTCGTGGGATTCTTGGACTCAACGCAGACTACGTAAATCAGTATGTGAAATACGTTGCCGATCGTCGCCTCGAAGAGCTTGGATTCGAAACTCACTACAACGTGACTAATCCTGCGAAGTGGATGGCGACCGCAACCGATGTTCATGAGCTTGTGAACTTCTTCGAAATGCAAAATACGAGCTACGAAGTTGACTCTCATGCGCACGATTCATCTAAAAAGGAGGAGAAATTTTCTACTGAGTAAATAGAGAAATACCCTCGATTGAGGGTATTTTTTTTGCTATACTAAAAAAGCAATTGTCCCAAGGTATGGCGAGCGACTGCACTCACATTGATATTTACTTTGGAGTTCGCACCCGCTCGCCATACCTGTGGATAATATTTTACGATTTTTTAGTAAACATGAACGACGAATTTCGATCCTTACTCTGCTAGGAGGTTTTGTTTTTGATACTCTTACTCTTCGTCGAGCTGATTTGCTTCCAGAAAATATTGTAATAATTAGTTATCTTTTTCTTGTTGCCTTATGTCTTATTCTTCTTTCGTTTGGTAAAGCGGGAAAGGTTGTTGGGGAGAGGTCAAAAAAGTTTTTTGTTGACGCTCATCCATGGCTTCTCTTTGTAATGCAGTTTGCATTTGGAGGACTCGCAAGCGCTTTTCTTATTTTTTACTCAAGAAGTGCATCAATTGGTTCAAGTTGGCCATTCTTGCTGGTCTTTGTAATCTATATGATTGCAAATGAAATACTCAAAAAGCACTATGCGCTGTTAGCTGTTCGGGTATCTGCATTTTTCTTTGCCCTTTTTTCGTATTTTATTTTTCTTTTTCCAATAATTTTCAAACAGATTAGTGTGTTCATGTTCGTACTTGCACAACTAAGCTCGCTTTTGCTTGCTTGTTTTCTCATCTATATTTTATTTAGAATTTCTCCGTCGGAAGTAAGAAAAAGTAAGAAGATAGTCTTGATACTTCTGGGTTCCGTTCTCTTGTTAATAAATAGCCTTTACTTTTTAAAGCTTATTCCTCCTGTTCCTTTGCTTCTTCAGGAAGCTCGGATGTATAATTTGGTTCAAAAAACAAGCGATGGTGGATACTTGGTTGTTGGTGAAAAGACAAGAGTCTTTCCATTTGTTCGTCCCCCACAAAACACTAACCTTGTAGAAGGTGATCCTATCTATGTGTTTGCTTCAATTTATTCTCCGACAGATATTAATACTTCAGTGATACACAAATGGGAATACTATAATGAGGATTTAAAAGAATGGCAGGTACTTACAACAATTACAATTCCTATTGTTGGAGGAAGAGAGGAAGGGTATAGAACTTTTTCAACAAAAAGTTTTGTACCAGAAGGTAAATGGCGAGTAGATGTCGCTTTAATAAATGGTCAAACAATAGGCAGGGTAGATTTTACAGTAAGTTATGTTGATAACCGTCCTAAACTAGTAAGCGAAATAAAATAAAATATTTTTTTAATAAAGTTATCCACAGTTTTTTGAAAAAAAGTTTGTAAAGATATTTTTTTTATACGATAATTTGTTTAGGTCTGCGAAGAAAAAAAATTTAAAAATATTTTGTAAAGTTTTTAAAGGTCGTTCATCGCAAACTCTTAAAAATTAATTTTTCAAATACTATGGCTGCAAAGAAAAAGGCAAAGAAAGTTGCAAAGAAGAAAGTTGCTAAGAAGAAAGTTGCAAAGAAGAAGAAATAATTTATTTCTTCCCACTTACCAAAAAACCCCACCTTATGGCGGGGTTTTTTGGTGCTCGTTAATCTTTGCTAGCGTATTTTATATTGCTGTATATAATAGGGCTATGAAACACATAAATGCTCCTTATGCAAAGCCAGAAACATACTTCTTTTTAGGCGTAATAGGATTTGTGGGTATTCTCACATATCTTATTTTCTTGCCTTTTTTGATCACTGTTATCCTGTCAATGACAGTTGCTGTGGTGGTATACCCGGCTTATAAAAAACTTCTCAAGTTTTGTAAGGGTAATAAGACTCTTGCTTCCTTGTTAATGATTGTTGCTCTTATACTGGTTGTAATTATCCCTACTTTTTTGATAGCAGCACAGATTTTTAACGAAACTACAAGCACCTACTATAGTTTGACTTCAGGTACGGATAATATATCTCTACTACTGGACAATGTTCAAGGCACACTTAATACTTTTATTGAGGGTTTCGTCCCTGGATTAACTGTCGATGTTCGTAACTATATAACCAAAGGATCTCAGTTTGTTTTGAAGAATATAGGTTCTTTCTTTTCAGGAACACTAAGTGTGGGGCTTCATTTAGTACTTGGAATTTTTGCTCTATTTTATTTTCTTCGTGATGGAAGAAGTTTTGTAAGTTTGTTTGAGAAGAATGGTTTACTACTTCCAGAGTACGCGGATCTCCTTATTCGAAAGATTCGTATTTCAATTCAGTCTATAATTGGAGGTAAAATAATAGTTGCCATCTTACAAGGAATCGCTACGGGAATAGCTCTCTTTTTCTTTGGTGTGCCCAGCCCAGCTTTCTGGGGAACCATTTCTGGTCTTGCTTCTCTTGTTCCAATGCTTGGTACGGGGGTAGTTATTGGTCCAGCGGTTCTCTATTTATTCATAACAGGAAACATGTTCGGAGCAATAGGTCTTGCCGTTACTGGTATCTTTTTCATAGGATTTATTGATAATTTCCTCTCACCGTATCTTATCGGAGACAAACTTCAGATTCATCCATTGGTAATTCTTTTTGCTATTCTTGGAGGTATAGCCTTTTTTGGTCCTTCTGGATTCATTCTTGGTCCACTTGTGGTATCGCTTATGGTGGTGCTTCTTGAAATTTATCGTCTTATGATGCGTGATAAGCAAGAAGCTGAAATTAAACAATAACATGAAGATAATTACTCACAGTGGAAACTTTCACCCTGATGAGGTCTTGGGTATAGCAGCGCTTCGTATCGTTTTTGGAAATGATGTTGAGATTGTACGTACTCGCGATGAATCAATCATAAAATCAAAATCTCCTGAAGATGTGGTACTTGATGTCGGACTCGTATATGATGAAACCAATAATCTATTTGATCATCATCAAGAAGGTGGAGCAGGCAAGAGAGAAAATAGTATTCCGTACGCTTCTTTTGGTTTAATTTGGAAGAAATTTGGTGAGCAGATTGCCGGATCAAAAAGAGCTGCTGATACGATTGAAGAAAAATTAGTCTTCACAATTGATGCTGGGGATAATGGAGTGGACACTTTTCAGAAGGCTAATAAGCATTTCAAACCCTATCTTCTCGAGGGGGCTCTTATATCTTTCTTACCTACATGGTTGGAGAAAGACAAGAGTGTTGATGATGCATTTGCTAAAGCTGTAACTTTTGCCCAAGTTGTACTACAGCGTGAAATTGCTAAGGCGACTGCTTTTATCGAAGGTGAAAACGAGGTTGAGAAAGCGTATCAAAATGCAGACGACAAGCGAATAATTGTACTGGACAATACTTATTCATGGAGAGATGTTCTTGCGAAATACCCCGAGCCTTTGTTTACTATCATGAATGATGGTAAACAAACCACATGGGCAGTATCTGCTATTCGAAAAGACGGTGTGTCTTTCCAGAGCAGAAAGCTTTTTCCTGAAAGTTGGGCAGGCAAAAAGGGTACAGATCTTGCTGAGGTTACTGGCGTATCTGATGCAAGCTTTTGCCATAATGGGCGATTTATTGTGGTTGCGAATTCAAAAAAAGGCGCGCTTGAGTTAGCGCGCCTTGCAGTGGAAGCTTAGTTTAATCAGTGTTGAATTCAAAACCACGAAGCCAAGCGCTCCGTGGCTTCTTTTCATTAATTTTTCTTCTGGTAAATAAGATAATGTAAACAAGGTATAAATATTTTAATTTCATATTTTCTGCTTTAATCATATAAAAAATTTATTAAATTTTGATAAATAAAACCTAAAGTAATTATAAAAATCGTGCTATAGTGCCTCTATATGGCATTTATTGATGAACTAAAAGTAAGTCTGAAATCAGGGAACGGAGGACACGGTGTGGTGCGTTGGCTTCACGAAAAAGGCCGTGAATTCATGGGTCCTGCAGGAGGAAACGGAGGAAAAGGGGGTGATGTGTATGCTATTGGTGTGAGTGATTTATCACGTCTTTCTCAGTATCGTCACAAAAAGGAGTTTGTCGCAGAGCGTGGAGGGGACGGAGAGTCTCGAAGCAGGCATGGCAAGAACGGAGACGATCTCATTATTGAAGTTCCTGTTGGAACGCTCATAACAAATCTTGATAACAGCAAGCAGTTTGATGTGACTGAAGTGGGTCAAAAGCCTCTCTTGCTTAAAGGGGGGCGCGGAGGTCTTGGAAATGAGTACTTCAAAGCATCTACTAATGTTGCTCCAGAGCAATCTACTCCCGGCAAGGATGGTGAAGAAAGTAATTTCTTTATCGAACTTCAACTCTCTGCTTCCGCTTCTTTTGTGGGTCTCCCAAATGCAGGAAAGTCGAGTCTCTTAAACTCACTTACACGAGCAGAAGCAAAGGTGGGTGACTATCAGTTTACAACCCTCGAGCCAAACCTCGGAGCTCTTTATGAGTTTATCCTTGCTGATATTCCAGGACTTATTGCTGGTGCATCAGACGGAAAAGGTCTTGGTCATAAGTTTCTCAGACATATCAAAAGAACTAAAATTATTTTTCATTGTCTGTCTCTTGAAAACGAAAATTTGATTGCAACATACGACACTATTCGTGGAGAGCTTGAAGCTTTTGATGTTGAAGTAGCTAAAAAGGAAGAATATATTATTTTTACTAAGACAGATGTTCTCTCAAAAGAGGAGGCTCAATCAAAGATTGAATCATTCGTAAAAGCTAAGAAATTAAAGAATTACTTTGAAATTAGTGTCTATGACAATGAGTCAATTAAGAAGCTTAGTGGGGATATTTTAAAACTTTTAAGAAATAGTAACTAAACTGTTTTTCTGGTAATATGGCTCTATGTCAGAGTATAAGACAACAGTCGGCCTCGAAATACACGCAGAACTCAACACTAAAACAAAGATGTTTTGTGCGTGCCTCAACAACCCCGACGAGAAAGAGCCAAATGTAAATATTTGTCCCATCTGCCTTGGTCACCCAGGAACTCTTCCGTTTCCAAACAAACAAGCAATTAAAAATCTTTTAAAAGTAGGAGTTGCTGTCGGTGCTAGTATTGCCGATTTTACTGAGTTTGACCGAAAGAATTATTTTTATCCAGATATTCCAAAGGGATATCAGATCAGTCAGTATAAGTATCCGTTGGTGTCGGGTGGGGAACTGCATGGTGTGAAGCTCACCCGTATTCATCTTGAAGAAGACACTGCTAAGTCTTCTCATGATGCAGGGGACTATAGTCTTGTTGATTTCAATCGTGCAGGACTTCCTCTCCTTGAGCTGGTAACCGAACCAGTGATTCACTCTGCAAAGCAAGCGGGGGATTTTGCCCGTGAACTTCAGCTTCTCTTCAAGACTCTTGGCATTGCTGAAGCAAACATGGAGAAAGGAGAAATGCGCGTAGAAGCAAATATTTCTGTTTCAAAAGAAGAAGGGGTGTTTGGAACAAAGGTGGAAGTAAAAAACTTGAACTCATTTCGTGCAGTAGAGCGCGCTATCGACTATGAAGTAGCTCGACATATTAAAATGCTTGAGAAAGGTGAAAAGATTATCCAGGAAACTCGTGGGTGGGACGAAAATAAGCAAAGTACTTTTTCTCAGCGAAATAAAGAAAACTCTAACGATTATCGCTATTTCCCTGATCCTGATCTTCCTAAAATGAAGTTGTCAGAAGTTCCTGAATTTTATTTTGAAACTATCAAGGCAACCCTTCCTGAATTACCTTGGAATAGATTGAAGAGATATGTAGATATGGGGGTACCGCAAAAAGAAGCTGAAACTATTACCAGCTCACCTGAATGGTACACATATTTTGATGAGGTGATTGGTAAAGTAAAAGAAGATGGAGTAAATATTAAAATTGCAGTTAATTACTTTACTAATGATTATGTATTTTTGGTTAATGAAAATCTCAAAGCAACGCAAAGTTTGAATATTGCTGTTGTTAACCCAGATTATTTTTCTAGATTAGTAAGACTGGTTGAGGAACAAAAAATTTCTTCAAGAGGTGCAAAAGATATTCTTAGAGAGTTGTATTCGGAACGACGACTAAAAACTCCAGAGGAGATTGCCGAAACTAAAGGTCTTTTCCAAAAGAGCGATACGGGAGAAATTGAAACCATGCTTAAATCCATTATTGAGGCGAACCCAAATGTTGTTGCTGACTACAAGGCGGGAAAGGAAATTGCTGTTATGTTTTTTGTGGGACAAGTAATGAAGGCTTCAAAGGGTTCTGCTAACCCAGCAATAACAAAAGAGCTTGCTGTTAAGATGTTAAATTTATAATGTCGAAGGGCACCTTTGACATGTTATGTCTATGAAAGATACACAAACATCCATTACCAAAATAAAAGATCGATTAACTCTTTTGAAGAAGACAATCGAAAAGCATCGCTATAACTATCACGTGCTTGATCAGCAGGATATTTCCGATGAGGCACTCGACTCACTCAAAAACGAGTTGGTGCAGATTGAGACGGAGTATCCTGATCTTGTTACTGCAGATTCTCCGTCTCAGCGGGTGGCGGGTAAGCCTCTCGATGTGTTTGTAAAAGTTCCTCACAAGGTCGCCCAATGGTCTTTCAATGATGCTTTTTCTGAAGAAGATGTTCGCAAATTTGATGCACGGGTGAAGCGAATTCTCAAAGATCAATTAGGAAAAGATATTTCTCCGACATACGCTTGCGAACTTAAGATTGATGGACTAAAGATTGTATTTGAATATCAAAAAGGGGTTTTAGTTACCGCCGCAACTCGCGGAGATGGAAGCGTGGGTGAGAATGTGACACAGAATGTGCGCACTATCGAGTCGGTGCCACTCGTGCTCAATAAACCTGTTGACATCATCGTCGAAGGCGAAGCGTGGATGGCGAAGAGCGATTTTAAAGACTTGAATAAACGTCAGAAGAAAGCAGGTCTTCCTTTGTATATGAACCCTCGTAACGTGACTGCAGGATCAATCCGTCAGCTCGACTCGAAGATGGTGGCAGACCGCAAGCTCCGAGTCTTTACCTATGATGTTGCTCAGTTTAAGGACACTCCTGATACGCAGACTGGAGAGCTCGAAACTTTACACGAGCTCGGCTTCAAAGTGAATGCGCACTTTACACACTGCAAAAATATTGAACAGGTAATTAATTTTTGGAAAACATGGCAAGTGAAAGCAAAGAAGGAAGATTATTGGATTGATGGCGTGGTGATAAAGGTAAATGAAAGAGAGTATCAGGAAGCTCTTGGGTATACTGGTAAGGCACCGCGTTTTGCTATTGCTTTCAAATTCCCCGCAGAGCAGGTGACCACTGTGGTAGAAGATATTGTTCTTCAAGTGGGGCGCACCGGTGTGCTCACTCCGGTAGCACACCTTAGGCCTGTTTTAGTGGCAGGTTCGATTGTGTCTCGTGCGACGCTTCACAATGAAGATGAAATAAAAAGGCTTGATGTGCGGGTAGGCGATACGGTGATTCTTCAGAAAGCGGGAGATGTGATTCCTGATATTGTGAAAGTACTTGTTGAGATGCGTCATAAAAATAATATAGGTAAAGAAAAAGCATACAAATTCCCAACACATGTTCCTGAGTGTGGGGGTGACGGAAGTATCGAGCGTATCGAAGGTCAAGCCGCATGGCGATGTGTATTTAAGGACTCTTCTGCTCAACTTCGCCGCAAGTTGTATCATTTTGTTTCAAAGCACGCATTCGATATCAATGACTGCGGTCCGAAAGTTATTGATACACTTCTCGACAACAATCTCATTTCAACAGCGAGTGATATTTTTACTCTTGAGAAAGGCGATCTGCTTGCACTCCCGCGTTTTGGCGAGAAGTCGGCCGATAATCTAATGAGGGGAATTGAAACAGCTAAAAGCGTGACACTTCCTCGTTTTGTATTCGCACTGTCTGTTTCGCAGGTTGGAGAAGAAACTGCATACGACCTTGCCGAACATTTTGGAAGCATCCAAAAAATACAGAAAGCTACATACAAAGAACTTGAAGCCATTGATGGTGTTGGGGAAGTTGTTGCACAGGCAATTGTTGATTGGTTTTTTGACAAAAAGAATATTATAGAACTTGGTAAGCTTCTCTCTCTCTGCAAAGTGCAAAAAATGGGGTCAGGAGCCATTTATTTTAATAACAATATTGCTGGTAAAATATTTGTCCTTACGGGAACTCTCGAAACAATGTCTCGTGATGACGTCAAGGCCCTTATTAAGAAGGCGGGAGGTAAGGTGTCGAGTACGGTTTCTAAGAATACTGACTATGTTGTGGCAGGAGAAAATTCCGGTTCAAAGTATGATGAAGCAAAGAAGATTAGTGTGAAGATTTTGACAGAGGAAGAATTTAATAATTTGCTCAAATAGGGCTAAATAAGTACACTAACCATATGGCTATAACTACTGAAGAAGTAAAGAAGTTGGCGTCACTTTCGCGTATTGCTGTGTCTGACGAAGAGGTGGAATCACTTCGTGGTGACATGGAATCTATCCTAAAATATATAGAGGAAATCAACACTGCTCCGCTTGAAAATAGTGTAGAAGACGGTCTTCTACACGCTCGTAGGAACGTATTCAGAAGCGATGAGAAGCCAAATGTGTCTGGAGAATATACAGAAAAATTGGTTGCAAACATGCCCGATTCTGAAGACAATTTCCTGAAGGTTAAAAAAATCTTGTAATATTTTATGATTGACCTCACTACTCTCACTGTTGTAAAAGCTAATGAAGGACTGATGTCTGGATCTTTTAGTGCAGTTCAGCTTGCAACTGCATATCTCGAAGAAATAAAAAAGAAAGATGGTGATATCAATGCCTATCGCGAAGTATTCGCCGACGTACTCGAACAAGCAAAATATGCAGACGAAATGATTTCCAAGAAGGAAAATATTAATCCACTCATTGGAATCCCGTTTTCAATCAAAGATAATATTCTTATCGATGGACGATCTGCTGGAGCATCTTCAAAGATTCTTGAGGGGTACGTCGCACCATACGATGCGACAGTAATCGCTAAACTAAAAGAGAAGGGTGTAGTATTTATTGGTCGCGTGAACATGGATGAATTTGCTATGGGAGGCTCTACCGAAAATTCTGCATATGGAGCAACAAAGAATCCTTATGACATTACTACGGTGTCTGGAGGCTCTTCTGGGGGCTCTGCCGCTTCTATAGCGATGAATGGTGCACTCGTGTCACTTGGTTCGGATACGGGAGGTTCTGTCCGGCAACCTGCATCTTTTTGTGGAGTGGTCGGACTCAAGCCTACTTACGGTTCAGTGTCACGTCATGGTCTTATTGCGATGGGTTCATCACTTGATGTGATAGGTCCTCTTGGAAAGTGTGTTGAAGATGTTGAAATAGTTTTTGATGCTATCAAGGGTTCTGATAAATACGACGCGACTTCATTTGTTCCTGTAGAAGACGGTCTTCTACAAAAGAGTGTAGAAGACCGTCTTCTACACATCGGGGTACCAAAAGGAATTATTGATCAAGGAGGAATCGATGCTGAAGTAAAAAAGAATTTTGAAGATATAATTGAGAAACTAAAAAGGCAAGGACACACTATTGTTGAAGTTGAACTTCCATATATTTCATACTCGCTTGCCGCTTATTACGTCATCATGCCTGCTGAAGTATCTTCAAATATGGCGCGTTTTGATGGAATGAAATACGGAAAGCGTGTAGAAGGAAAGACTCTTCTCGATGACTATATTCATACCCGCGAACAAGGACTTGGAAAAGAAGTACGTCGACGTATTATGCTTGGAACATACGTGCTTTCCTCAGGTTACTATGATGCGTACTATGCAAAGGCAAACAAGGTCCGTAACCTCATTACCGCGGATTACATGAAAGCTTTTTGTGAGGTTGACGCAATCATAACACCGACCGCTCCATCTCCTGCATTCAAGATTGGAGCAAAGAGCGCAGACCCTCTCTCTATGTATCTCGAAGACATCTTCACTGTGCCTGCAAACTTGGCAGGTATTCCTGCGCTCAGTGTTCCATCTGGAAAAACTGCACAAACCGATACACAACCATCACTTCCTCTTGGTATCCAAATCATGGCAACACACCATAACGAACAAGTGCTCTTTACGCTTGGTAAAGTTATTGAGACAATAAGAGAATAATGGCAGATAAGAAACCTGAAAAAAAGGAAGGTGATAAAAAGCCGGAAAAAAAACCTGAAAAGAATCCGGAAGTAGAAGGTCCTTCTTATGGTCCAATCATCCTTCTTCTTTTATTTATTTTCTTTTTATCAGTTCTTATCCCATATCTTGCAAAAGTCTTTGGTGTAGCTGGGGATAGTAATGGCAATGTGTTTGATCCTGAATTTATTGACTCATTAAAGTACTTAGGAGTTTCTCTCATATCATCTTTGCAGGCGTTGTCGGTTTTTGTTTCACTTATTTTTGTTATTGGTATTATTTATGCAAAATTTCGTACAGGGCAGGTAAAGCGTGAATTAAAATTAAAAACAAAGGTCCAAGAGGCGACAATACAGAAAGCTCAACACGCAGAAGAAACTGAAAACAAGAAGTGGAAAAGAGTGGTGGAGCATGTTACCTCTGACAATCCATCTGATTGGCGTTTAGCAGTACTTGAAGCAGATATACTTCTTGGAGAGGTACTTGAGAAAGCGGGGTACAAAGGAGAGAGTATTGGAGAGAAGCTCAAATCAGTCGAGCGTTCTGATTTTACTACTATCAATCAAGCATGGGAGGCACATAAGATGCGTAACTCAATCGCGCATGAGGGTTCAAGTTATCCGCTCAACCACGGCGAAGCAAAGCGAGTTATTTCGCTCTTTGAAGAAGTGTTTCGTGAGTTTTACTATATTTAGACTGGAACAAAATTGTTGCGGGGCCCGGATTCGAACCGGGATCTTGAGGTTATGAGCCTCACGAATTGCCGTTACTCTACCCCGCTATAAGGTGTAAGAAGCATGATAACCCACAAAACAGTAGGGGGTCAAGCTTTTCTTGCTTTTAAGGCTAATTTATTGGTATATTAGGGCACATGTCGACGTAGCTCAGTTGGTTAGAGCGTGGGACTCATAAGCCCAAGGTCGGAGGTTCGATCCCTCCCGTCGACACTAAAATTTACATGAAGTTTCTCTTTGAACTCTGGGAGGTTTCGCATATAATTGGTACATGACCCAAATTTCACCATATACACTTCGGGATAATGACTTGGTTTTGACCTCGGCTTCAACTACGTCTAAAAAACAATACATACTTAAATTTCGTGACCTTCCTCAGACTGACAGACCTCGTGAAAAAATGCTCGACTATGGTCCAGGTAAACTTTCAACTAAAGAACTTTTGGCTGTAGTACTTGGTACTGGAACAAAAAAAGAAGACGTGATGGCGATGGCAGAACGTATACTTAAAGAGTATGGAGAGAGAAGTCTAACCATGATGACTGATCCTAAGAAAATTTCCAAAGATCTTGATATTCCAATAGTTAAAGCAATGCAGATTGTGGCGTGTGGTGAGCTTGGACGACGTTTCTTCTCACGAAGTCAGACAGGCCTTGCTGTCATTCGTCTTCCTGAAGAAGTGTATGAGTACACCAAAGACATGCGAGACCTTCCGAGAGAACATCTCCGTGGAATATACCTCGACACTCACAATCGCGTTATCCATGATGAAGTAATTTCTATTGGCACCATCAACTCAAACATTGTACATCCTCGCGAAGTATTCAAACCAGCAATTGCTTACAATGCGGCAGCTATGATTCTTGTGCACAACCACCCCTCAGGTGTAGCGACTCCAAGTCTTTCAGATATTGAAATCACTAAACAAATTATTCAAGCGGGTAAGATTGTCGGTATTAATCTTCTTGATCATGTAGTGGTTACCAAAGAAGGGTTTATTAGTATTGAGGCTGATTATTAGTTTGTTATTGATTGTGCTTGCGAGACAGGCGAGTTTCTTGTAGATTTGGCAAAGGAGGTATATGTAATTGAAAAAACCAATAAGCGGGGTCGCTGTCTTTATAGTAGACAGTAGTAGTGAAGAGATTTTCCTGATGCATCGAGACAATGATGCTCCTTCTCTTCCTGATACATGGTCTCAGCATGGAGGGGGTGTCGATGAAACTGATGTATCCATCATCGCTGCGGCAGTGAGGGAAGTTGAAGAGGAGACGGGAGTTTCTTTGCATTACAATCGCTTCACAGCTCTGGGTCAAACTATTCGAGGTACGGCTTATTTTGTAGCTTGCATTAACCCTGAGGAAAAGGGACACTTTGCTTTCTATGAGGGGGACGCAGCAGAATGGTTTTCATTTGAAGAAGTTACAAGACTACCTAAGTTCGAGAAAGGACAAAGTGCTGTTTTTTATTTCTTCAAAAACTTTCCTGAGATTTGTAAACTATTACTCGCGGGTAAGGATGTTTCAGCTGAGAGTTTAGAACTTTTGCCACTATAGCAGCCACACTTCAAGGTGTGGCTTTTTTGTGTATACTAAAATAATGAAAACAGTCATCCTTTGTGCGGGAAAAGGAAGTCGTATGCGTGATATTGTAAAAGATATTCCCAAACCTCTTCTTGTTGTTGGGGGTAAAACACTTCTCGCTCACAAGCTTGATATTGTAGCAAACATAAGTAGCTCTATTTGTATCATTATTTCACACATGTCGGAAAAAATAATAGACACAGTGGGGGATAGCTGGAAGGGAGTTCCTATTACTTATTGTTTGCAGAAGGAGTTAAACGGCACAGCAAGTGCTCTAAACGAAGCGCGAGATTTCATTGGAGATAGCTCGTTTCTTGTTCTTATGGGTGATGATATTTATAAAAATGAAGACATTGAAAAGCTTACACAAAATGAATGGGGAATGCTGGTCTTTGATTCCGATAATCCTAAGAATGAAGGTAAAATCATTCTTGATGAACAGGGAAATCTACAAAATATTATTGATGACGGAAAAGGTAAACAGTCTCAAAATTTAGTCTGTACTGGTGCATATATTCTCCAACCTGAATACTTTGATTGGCAACCTGAATTAGCAGCATTTAGCAAAGAAGTAGGTATCCCACAAACTCTCCAAGCTCATGCACGCGAGAAGCAGATAAAAGTGGTAGTTACAAAAAAGTGGATCAAGATAAATACCCCAGAGGACCTGAAGCTTGCAGAAGAAAAGTTAATACTATAAGGTCACAGTTATGTCTTATTTATATATTGTTGCAACACCTATAGGAAATCTCGAGGATATCACTCTTCGAGCTATTCGTATTCTTAAGGAAGCTGATCTGATTCTTTGTGAAGATACTCGCACCACCCGAGTACTTCTTTCAAAGTATGAGATAAAAACTCCGACTCAGAGCTATCATGCGCAGAGTTCTCTTTCTAAAATTGATGATGTTATTGAAATGCTCAAAGAAGGGAAGAATATTGCTCTTGTGTCTGATGCAGGAACCCCTGCTATTTCTGATCCCGGAAGCCTGCTTATCTCAAAAGTACGCAAAGCGCTCGGTAGCAAAGTAGTGATTTCACCAATTCCTGGCCCCTCAGCTCTTATATCGGCTCTTTCTGCGAGCGGTCTCACTGGCGGATCTTTTATTTTTTATGGATTTTTACCACACAAAAAAGGAAGAGAAACAATCTTTAAGCAAATTGCCGCATCAGATGTGATCTCTACTTTTTACGAGTCTCCCCATCGAATCATGAAGACACTTGAATCACTTGCTGAACATGCTCCAGAAAAGAAGGTGGTTATTGGAAGAGAGCTTACTAAGATGTTTGAAGAAATTGTCTCGGGTACGCCCACAGAACTCATTGAATATTTTACAACCAATCAAGAAAAAGAAAGAGGAGAATTTGTGGTTATGGTCAGCTAAGGTGTAGTTAATTATTTAATTCGAACTGTCGCTGTATTGTTGTTATTGTTACTCTCTGAAATTTCATTGTAGTAGTCGGCGGTTACCTCGACGGTTCCAGTATCCGCATTCTCAAATCGAAGTGTCATGATGCTTGTTTTACCTCCAGGGATTGAGCTTTGGTAAGGGGAGTTGTAAACGACATCATCTCCATTTTGAGGAATAGTAGCGCGAAAACGCCATTTTCCACTTGCAAGTTGTCCGTAATTGATCACTTGAAATTCAACAATGCCATCATTGTTGCTTTTGATTTCAGATCTGGTAAATACAACACCAAGATCTGTTGGTCTTAGGTACGGTGTGGTCACTACTCTTGGGGCAGTCTTAATCACAGGGGGTGATGTGCTTACCTTATCTTCTTCCTCAATATTATTTTCATCTTTCGTGTCGTTATTGTTTTCTTTAGTCGCATCCTTTTTGATTGTTAGAAGCACAGTTGAAGATGCAGACGTAGAAGTTGCGCTTATGTGACTCACGTTTAGTTTTAGAATTTGATCTTCTTCTGCTTCAGAATATCCTGTGAAAGTAATCTTTCGGTAATCACTTTCTCCAGCTTTACCAAGAGATATGTCTTCCTCACAAAAGACATCGAGACTATCGCCGTCTGCTTCAGTAAGTTGTAGGTGTGTATTCTCGTCGAGGTCCACACAAGGGAAGTTGAATATATGTTCTCCTTCACCGTTTCCTCGTTGTTGCTTCCATGAAAGCACAAATGTATCTTCACTCATTATGACTTTCTTGTTAGCGGTAAGAACTATCTTTTCTTTGTTACCGAAGAAATAAAGAGTGTTTCTAAAGTTTGAAATTGAAGAAAAAATATTCGGAATAAGTTTTATCATAGCAAAGCTAACAAGTAGCAAAACAATGATAATAACGATAATAATAGCAATCTTGATACCTGTTTGGATTGGGGGATTGGTCTTAGTACTCATGTCATCAATGTACCCCTTAAGGAAACCATTGTCAATTAATATTTTAATGGTATAATTTATCCATATGAAGCGTTTTAAAGAAGATTTCTTACATTTTTTAGCAGTATTTGTTGTTGTTTTGGTTGCAACAATAGCTCTTTTGTATGTAATTGGACTTACTCCGAAGGAACTGCACCAATCTCCCGATGAAACAATAATATATCGCCTTGAGAGTGAAGCTTTAAAGAATATAGGACTGATTAATGAGGGAAGTGGGGTAGAGCAACCACTTTCAAAAGAAAGAGGTGAGTTACCGTATCGTGTTGTAGCATCTTCTATTTCTCTTGATACGGTTATTCAGCTTCCTGCTTCTTCTGACTTTGTAACACTCGATAATGCTTTAGGAAGAGGTCCAGTGTACTATCCTGGTTCTGGTCTTGCCGGTAACGGTAACATGTTTATTTTTGGTCATAGTACAAGCTATCAGATCGTGCAAAACAAGGCTTTTCAGATTTTTAACAATATAAAACTTCTGAAAGAAGGAGATGAAATAACTGTGTACGGAGATGATAAAATGTATGTGTATAAGGTAAGGGAAGTAGAATTAGTGGATAAAGACGTAACTTTTGTAAGCTTCACTCCAGGTATAAACACCCTCACTCTTTCTACTTGTGACAGTTTTGGTAAAAAAAGCGATCGATATGTAGTTGAGGCAGACTTTGCTTATTCTCGAGCGCTTTAGGTGTCTATTGACATGTGCTAATTTTTAGTATATTATATAAACATTATGAATTCACACACCAAATTATCAATTAGCGTTTTTTCGCTTGTTTTTGGTCTTTTTATAGCCTTTACAAGCTTTATTAGCTTAACCTCTGCTTCACCTTGTTCTGGTAACACTGATGAGTGTTTTCCTCCTGTTCAGGGTAACTGTTATGCAAACGTATCTCGAACAGATATCGGTCAGGAAGTAACATGGCGCGCTACAGTTTCTGGGGGTAATGATTTCTATTCATTCTATTGGTCAGGAACTGATGGTCTTAGAAGTACTGAACCTGGTGTATATAAGACTTATTCTAGTGCTGGTACAAAGACTGCAACTGTTGAAATTACTTCTTATGGAAATACTATTACTCGAACCTGTTCTGTAATTATTGAAGATGATGAGGAAGAACAGCAAGATAACCTTTCAATTTTATGTCGAGCAAACCCTTCTTCTGTTGATATTGATGAAGAAGTGACATGGACTGCATCTGCTTCTGGTGGAAGTGGTTCATACTCATACTCTTGGTCTGGAACAGATAATCTCCGTGGTTCGTCTCGAATTGTAAATAAATCGTATGATACTGATGGTACAAAAAGAGGAACTGTTCGTGTGACTTCTGGGGGACGTTCTCAAACTGCTACTTGTACTACACGAGTAAATGAAGATGAAAATAATAACAATGACCTCGAAGCATATTGTCGAGCAAACCCTTCAAGTGGACGAGTTGGTGATCGAATTACTTGGACCGTATACCCATCAGGAGGATCTTCGAGCTACCGATATGACTGGGAGGGTGACGACAATCTTAGGGGCACCAGCAAGTCAGTTTCTAAAACTTATCAATCAACAGGACGAAAAAATGCTGAGGTTGAAGTTCGTTCTGGAAGTGATCGAGTAACTGTTCGATGTAATGTGAATATTAGTGGTGATACTGTTGTAAAAGATGGAATCTATCTAAGCTCCGTTCCTGCAACGGGTATTAGCCCAAGTATGAAGACCGGACTCTTTGCTACTGGTGTAGTACTGTGGTCAGCCTTCCTTGGATACCTTTATGTATCTCGACGAAATGAAAAGAAGCGAGAGCAAGAAATCCTCAACTCTCTAAAGTAAATAAAAAATAAAATAACCATCGGATAACCACTACAAAATAGTTGGTTATTTTATTTTTATAAACTTCGAGAATCTCGTTCCTCAACAAGTCGTGCCACCACCTCTTCAATAGACTTCTGACCAATACTTTCTTTGCGACTTTCAAGTGTTACCATGTCTGCTTCAATATCTTTGTCTCCGATGATAATAGTGTAGGGAATCTTTGCCATTTTAGTTTCGCGAATGCGTTTACCAAGACTCTCGTTTGAATCATCAATCTCAACTCGAAGACCAGCTGCTTTTAGTTTTTTTACTGCATTACGAGCACAATCTTGGTGGGCTTCAGCAATAGGAATAATTTTTACTTGAACAGGGGAAAGCCAAAGAGGGAATGCTCCTGCGAAGTGTTCGATGAGGAAACCTACAAAACGTTCGTGGGTACCAAGGGGGGCTCGATGAATAATAGCGGGAACTTTTTTCTTTCCGTCTGAATCAGTATATTCAAGATCAAATTGCTTTCCCATAAAGAGGTCAAGCTGATTGGTAGAGGCAGTGAACATTCGCCCGATTGATGACTTGATCTGAAAATCCATCTTTGGACCGTAGAATGCTGCTCCTTCGTTTACAACGGTGTAAGGAACTCCAGATTTTTCCATAGCGTCGATGGTCATCTGCTCTGCGTCTTTCCAGTCTTGTTCGTCTCCATGATATTTTGCCATGTTGTTTGGATCGCGAAGAGCGAGTTCCATTTGGTAGTCGGTTATACCAAGAACTTTGTAGTACAGTTCATGTAGCTTGATCACATCAACAAATTCCTCAACAGCTTTTTCTTTTTGAACATAAATGTGAGCATCATTCATCTGCATTCCTCGAACACGCATCATTCCAAACAGACTTCCGGAATCTTCGTAGCGGTGACACCATCCGTATTCAGCAAGTCGAACAGGGAGATCTTTGTAGCTCTTTGGGCGAGCCGCGAACGTCTTGTGATGGAAGGGGCAGTTCATAGGTTTGATGTAATAGTTCTCATCTTCGATAACAATAGGCGCATACATTGATTCCTTGTAGAGAGGCAAGTGTCCTGATGTGTAGAATAGGTTTTCTTTGGTAATGATGGGGGTTGTTACTCGCTGATATCCCCACTTCTCCTCAGTTTCCTTTGCCCATTTTTCGAGCTCTTCCTTAATGATGTTTCCTTTTGGAAGCCAAATTGGAAGTCCTTTTCCAATTGATTCATCGAAATGAAATAGGTCGAGTTCTTGTCCTAGTTTTCGATGGTCACGCTTTGCCGCCTCTTCTTGTTGAAGAAGGTATGCCTCAAGTTCCTCCTTAGAATCAAATGCAAGTCCATAAATACGAGTAAGCATTCTATTCTTCTCGTCTCCACGCCAGTATGCTCCGGCTGTGTGAGAAATTTTGAATGAGTCAGAATTAATTTCTTTAGATGGGTTCTCAGAATGGCCACCACGACAAAGATCTGTGAAGTTGCCACAAGTATAGAGAGTAATTTTTTCTTTCTTAACAGAGATTTCTTCAATAATCTCAAGCTTGTACGGGTTTCCTTTGAAGACTTCCTTTGCTTCTTCTTTTGTTACTTCTTTGTGTGAAAACTCCTTCCAGCTTGGAAGGAGTTTTCGCATCTTCTTTTCGATATCTTTTATTTCTTTATCTCCCACTGGAGCAGAAAACTCAAAATCGTAATAAAAGCCTGTATCGATAGCGGGTCCGAGGGTTGGTTTGGTATCAGGAAAGAGTTCAAGTACTGCTGCGGCCAAAAGATGCGCCAAAGTGTGACGCTTGTATGAAAGTTGTTCTAAATTAGACATGTGCAAAATATAGCATATTTTGACTTTGTATGCCCAGAAAAGTGGTATAATAGCAACATGGAAACAAATCAAAATAAAATGCCAATTGTGGCAGTAGTAGCAGTTTTAATTCTAATTATTGTTGGAGGAACTTTTATTTATAGTAAGCTTGCGGTGGCTCCAAGTAAGGAAAACCCAGTAGACAATACCCCTTCGTATGCGTCAAAGTGTGGTCTTACAATTGAAAATGTAGCAGCAAACGGAGAAGTTGAGTTCCCGCTTACTCTTACAGGAACAGTAAATAACCCAGAAGGGGCAGATTGCTCTTGGATCATGTTTGAAGGTCAGGCGGGAGTTGCGACTCTTCATTATCAAACAAAAGACGGATGGTCACTTCCTGTCGATACACAACCAATCCCTGTTGAGAATTGGATGAGTACTTCTACTGCCTTTAGTGTGACTTTGGATTTTGATAACTCAATCGAACAGCTTCCTTCAGGATATGAGTTTAAAGTAATCTTCACAGAGGATGATCCTTCCGGAGAGCAGACACCAGACACACTTGGATTACCGGTGACACTTAAGTAGTTGGTATATAAAACCGTTCTCTACACATTAGTTATTTCTTTCGGGTACGCATAATTTTCTGCTGAAAATTTGCTTGCTCTCAAGCATTCCGAGAGCCCCTCCAAAAATAACTAAGTGTAATCGAACGGTTTTTTTACTTTACACTTTTTGTTATAACTTTTTTACTTTCTCAATTACAAACGATAATTCATTGTTGCGCTCATTGAGGGTTCCTTTAACTGCGAGACAACTATCGATGGTGAGCATGTCTTTTATGAGGGCGTAAGTTTTAGGAAACACTACACATTCTATTTCTCCTGAATGATCCATAATAGTGAGGAACATCATACGTGTGTTGCTCTTGGTGATGATCTCACGTGCCTCAATAACCATTCCTGCCAACACATACTCTCTTTCGCGTTCTTTCTTGAGTTTTTTCTTGTCTGTCTTTTCAGGAATTTCAAAGAATAGTGGAACAGCAAGTTCGCGGAGTTTGGCAATATTGATATCATGTTTCTCAAACTTTTCTCTGTGCTTGTCGAGGGGATGACCTGAAATATACAATCCAAGCAATTCCTTTTCCCAAATTAGTTTCTCATCAGGTGTTGCCTTTGGTGCAGTCTCATCGAGTCGAAGCTTGGCAGAGAAGTCTTCTTCATCGAGACCTCCAAACAATGTGTCGGCGTGTGAAGGAAGTGAAGATGTTTCTTTGTTGAAATGAAGAATAGTTTCGAGATTTGAAAGCATCACCCCACGGTCGCCGAATGCATCCATCGCTCCTACTTTAATAAGTGCTTCGAGACTTTTTTTATTAAGATTTTTGTCTTTGATACGGATGAGAAATTCTTCAAGGGTGGTAAACTTTCCGTGTTCTTCGCGCTCTTTGATGATAGCCTCCGCAATTCCTTCTCCGAAGTTCTTGATGGTAACTAATCCGAAACGAATAATAGTATCTCCCACCACAGTGAACCCTTTGAAGCTCTCATTCACATCAGGAGGAAGCACTTCGAGTCCCATACGTTTACTCTCTTTAATATAGTCGGCAACCGTTTCCATTACGCCGGATTCCGCTGAAAGAGCAGACGCCATATAGATAGCGGGGAAGTTTGCTTTCATGTACGCAGTTTGGTATGCCACTTTTCCGTAGCTTGCAGCATGGGCTTTATTAAACCCGTATGCAGCGAAAGGTTCAATGAGCTTCCAGAGTTCATCTGCTTTCTTTTCAGACATACCATTTGCAAGAAGTCCTTCACGGAGCTTAACTTTCTGTTCTTCCATGAGCGCAGGAATTTTCTTTCCCATCGCTTTTCGAAGCACATCGGCTTCTAGCCAAGAGTATCCAGCAAGCTTGATGGCAATCATCATCACGTCATCTTGATACGTAATAACTCCAAACGAACGCTTGAGGATTTCTTCCATGCGCGGGTCGAGGTACCGCACGAGCTTTGGATTATGCTTTCTCTCAATATACTTAGGAATGTATTCCATCGGTCCTGGGCGGTAGAGTGCCACCATGGCGTTGATGTCGTGAATAGTAGATGGCTTTAGTTCCACCAAAAACTTCGTCATACCGTCACCGTTGAGCTGGAAGAGTGCTTGGGTTTCTCCTTTGGCAAGCATTTGGAAAGTTACCGGATCATCGACAGGAACGTTTTCAATATCCACAACGATTCCTGTTTTTATTTTTGCTAGCTTCACCGCATCGGCAAGAATAGAAAGGTTTCGAATTCCGAGGAAGTCAAATTTCAAAAGTCCTGCGTTGTTCTCGTCCACAGAGTGCATATCATACTGCGTGATTATTTTTCCTTCTCCTTTTGGGTCGAACTGCACAGGCACAATTTCGTTCAATGGAATAGGAGAGATAACCACACCCGCGGCGTGCACAGAAATGTGTCGAGCACAGCCTTCAATCTTTTTTGCCAAGTCGATTGTCTCTCGGATTTCGTCTTCCGCATCATATGCTTCTTTTAGTTCGGGAGTGATTTCCATGGCATGTTCGATAGTCATAGGGAAACCTTGCGAACCCATCGGAATCATTTTGGCGATACGGTCTCCGACCGAGTATTCAAAACCAAGTGCGCGCGCAACATCTCGCACAGCTCCTCGTGCCATCATTGTTCCGAATGTTCCAATCTGTGCCACCTTGTCTGTTCCGTATTTCTGTCGTGCATAGGTAATGATTTCATCACGTCGAATATCGGCATAGTCCATATCGATATCGGGAGCAGATGGTCGTTCGGGGTTGAGGAAACGCTCGAAAGGAAGATTGTATTCAAGAGGATTCACGTTGGTAATATGAGCAAGATAGGTCACCAAAGAACCCGCCACTGATCCACGAATAGTGGTAAGGATTCCGCGTGAGTGTGCTTCGCGAAGTAGATCAGCTACTACAAGGAAGTACGGTGCGTATCCTTTTGTTTTAATAACATCAAGCTCGTATTCTGCACGTTCGATAAGTTCAGGTGTTGCCTCTACTCCTCGTCGTTTGATTCCTTCATATACAAGATGCTTGAGTTCCTCATCATGTGTTCGTCCGCTGGTAACTGGAACACTGGGGAATAACCACTTTCCAAGAGTAAGTTGTAGGTCGCATTTTACAATAATCTCGTCGATGTTCTGGATTGCTTCGGGAGTATCTTTAAAAAGTTCTTCAGCCTTCTCTTGAGAGATAAATGACCAATCGCTCGGATCGTTTCCTTGTCGGCTTCCGTATTCGTTCTGGATTGAAACGAGAGTGTCTCGCGCTTGCTTGTCTTCAGGTTCCAAATAGTACACATCGTGTGCAGCGATAAGTGGGGTATTGGTTTCTTTTGCGAGCGCAATCAGCTTCGTCATAATCTCTTCGTGATTTTCAATTTCAGGATGATGAGTGAGTTCGAGATAGAAATCATCACCAAACCATTTTTTGTATTTCGTAAGTTCAACAAGAGCTTTCTCTTTATCGTTATTTTTGAGAGCGAGTGCGACGGTTCCAGAAAATGACGGCATAATGCACACAAGGTTGTCTTTGTGACGTTCAATAAGTTCATCGTCGATACGAGGTTTATAGTAGAACCCTTCGAAATTTGAAAGTGTTACGAGTTTGATGAGGTTGCGGTATCCGTCTTCGTTCTTCGCGAGAAGGATAAGGCGGTTTCGCTTGTTGTCGATACGAGACTCGCGGTCGTGTCGAGTACGCACTGCGGTGAAGAAATCTACTCCGAGAATCGGCTTGATCTCTTTCTTCTTGCATTCCTTGTAGAACTCAATAGCTCCGTAGAGGTTGCCGGCATCAGTGAGAGCAAGCGCCGTCATGTTGAGCTTCTTGGCGTACTTCACCATTTCTGGAATCTTTGGAAGTGCCTGGAGGAGGGAATAGTGGGAGTGGTTGTGGAGGTGGGAGAAGGGCATGGGTGTATAATATACCAAATAATGAAAATCAACACTTTCGGCATCGACGAAGCAGGACGCGGACCACTTGCAGGTCCAGTGGCTGTTGCAGTGTTTGGTGTGCGAGCAGGTTTCAAACTAAAAGCAAGGTCAAACATGTCAAAGGGCACCTTTGACATGTTTCCGAAGGGGAGAGATTCGAAAAAGATGAGTGAATCGGAGCGTGAGAAATGGTTTGCTGTATTTAAAGAAGAAAAGAAAAAGGGAAATGTGTTTTATGAAGTTGCATTACCGTCGGCGAACATGATTGATGTGAAAGGTATTGTGGGTTCGATACGGAAGGGGATGGACGATTGTTTAAAGAAGATGGAGCATGCGGGAATTGCCGGAGGCAATTCCCGCATGCTTCTCGATGGCTCTCTGCGTGCTCCTGAACGTTTTTTGCACCAAAAAACCATCATAAAAGGCGACGAAAAGGAGGTACTCATTGCCTGCGCCTCGATTGTTGCCAAAGTCACCCGTGATCACCATATGAAAAAGCTCGCCAAGAAATATCCCGCCTACAAACTCGAAATCCATAAGGGGTACGGAACTCTTTTTCACCGGTCAGTTATCAAGAAATGGGGCCTATCTCCTATTCACCGAAAGACTTTTTGTAAATCATATTCTGTGGTATAAAGTTTTATAGTTCTTTAATTATGAAAAAAACGCTGATGGCACTTTGTGCCGTAATATTGGGCTTGGTATTTTTACCAAGCAAAACTGAGGCAGGTGAACGGCGATATAACTCCCGTGATTGTAGCTATGATTCCGATCGTCGCTATAGTCGGTACGCCAACTACTGGAGTGATGCGTATTACTCCGGCGGTTACTCCGGCGGTTACTCTGGGGACAACAGATACAACGATCGCCGGTCTTACTACCCTGAATACCGGCGGGACTATTGTCCGCCTGTCATCATCTACTACGTACCCCGCTTCTACCAAGATCGAGAGCACTGCAGGTAACCACCAACAGTGCATATCAGATCATTGCCGACCCTTCCCAGGGTCGGCTTTTTTATTACTTTACAAAAACCATACTTTAGGCTATATTCTGTGTATATGGTAAACCACATGCGACATACCCGTGCTCACACGGCCAATAGACGAAGTCACCACGCGCTTAAATCTCCAAGTGTAACTCTCTGCAAAGATTGCGGAATGCCCAAAGCCAAGCACATCATGTGTGCCAACTGCGGACGTTACAAGGGGAAAGTAATCGTCGACATTACTAAGAAAATCGATAAGAAGATAGCCAAGAAGGAAGAGAAGAAAAAAGGTAAAAAATAAAACAATTTAGTTAGTATTAGCCACAATTATGGCAAACAGGCACCTTTCCAGATCAATAGTTATGCAAACACTCTTCGAATGGGACTTTCGTCATCTCGACAAAAGTGCTACCGAGGAAGCTTTGCTACGCAACACTGAAGAATTTGCTCCTGGCATGGGTGATTTTCCTTTTATGAAAACACTTCTTATTAATGTTCTTGCCAAGTCTCAAGATATCGACAAGATTATTGAGAAGGCAGCTCCAGAATGGCCTATTCACAAAATCGGAAACGTTGATAGAAACATTCTTCGTCTTGGTCTGTATGAACTCCTTTTTGCTGATAAAAAAGAAGTTCCTGCTAAGGTTGCAATCAATGAAGCTATCGAGCTTGCTAAATCATTTGGTGGAGACACTTCAGGAAAGTTTGTAAACGGAGTACTTGGTGCGGTCTACAAGGAAATGGGTGAACCGGGTAAAGACGAAACATCAGAATCTCGTTCATATAAGTTCAAGAACATTCCTCTTGAGAAAATGCCTATTGATAAGCTTGGGGGTGCGGTGGTTTATGCGAAGAACGGAGGACAGATCATGCTTGCTCTCGTTCATGATGTTTTCGGTCATTGGACTCTATCAAAAGGAAAGCTATATGAAGGTGCCACTACTCTCACTGAAGACGGAAACCTCGACGAAATTGTAGAAACAAAACGAAAGCTCAAAGAGGAAATAGGTATTGATATCGAAATCAAAGAAGAGCTCGCTCGCAACGAATACATTGCCACTCACCCTGAACGAGGAAAGGTTCGTAAGCAAGTTGTATATTTCCTCGCAGAAGCTTCATATGAGCCCCTTACTCTTGAGAAGACGGGAGGCCTCGACAAAGCAGAATGGTTTCAACTCGCTGAACTTCCTAATCTTAATTTTTATAACGATATCCTTCCAATTGTAACGAAGGCTATCGAGAAATTAGCAAAGTAATTTAATACATATACTGACATGAGCGACTTCGCAGCATTCGAAAACAAAATAGAAATACATTTCAAAGACAAGGCGCTTCTAAAACAAGCGTTTACACATCGTTCATATCTCAATGAAAACCGCGACCTCAAACTCGGTCACAATGAGCGACTCGAATTCTTGGGAGATGCAGTTCTCGAACTTTCAGTCACCGACTATTTATACAAACAGTTTTCCGACAAACCAGAAGGTGAGCTTACCGCTCTTCGTTCTGCACTCGTGAATGCAATTACACTTTCTGAAGTTGCCAATACTATTGGTCTCAACGACTTTCTTCTTCTTTCAAAAGGGGAAGCAAAGGACACAGGGCGCGCTCGACAATACATTCTTGCTAACACCATCGAAGCACTCATTGGTGCCATTTATCTTGATCAGGGTTATGGCGTTGCTGATGCATTCATCACTCGTTTTGTTCTCGTGCTCACTGAAAATATTATCGAAGGAGATCTTCATGTTGATGCAAAAAGCAAATTTCAAGAAAAGTCTCAAGAGCTTTTGAGTACCACTCCGTCATATCGCATTCTCAATCAAACCGGTCCCGACCACGACAAGTATTTCACTGTCGGTCTCTACCTAAGTGACACACTCATCTCCGAAGGAAAAGGAAAATCAAAGCAAGATGCTGAGCAGGACGCTGCGAGAAAGGGATTGGAGAAGAAGGGGTGGTAAATGGGGTCAGGAGCTATTTATGAAATGGTTAAATAAAATTTTTAGAAACACTCTGCCAGCCCTAATAAACAATAGTTTAGATTCAAGTTTTTCTATTCCAGAACCAACCAAGTCTTTGTTGTGGATTACGGATGAGGACACCTCCAAGATATCTGAAGCTGGTTCTCTTAAGATAACTATCTCTTTTTCATCAAACACGGTAACACGCGATACTGAAAAAGGTGATGACTATTATGCAGAACCTAGTCTTATTTGGAAAAAGTTGCCTGTAAAGAAAAATAATGAATTAGAACAAGATCCGATGTATTATCCCTCTTATCCACGCTTGTTCCCTAAGAATAGGTATCAGTATCTTAGTTGGCTTAGAGATATAACCCAGCCAACAAACCTGAGTTATGTATTTTTGTATTACTACGGTCTTGAAAGACAGCTTTTGATTGGCAATTATAACTTAGCCACACAAAAGATATATTAAACTTTACTCTAATAAATTTGAATTTGAATTAAATAAAATATTACTGGAATATCAAACTGAGCACGGCTCCGTTCTTGGTGTTGTTGATATAAGTAATATTAGCTATCTCGAATCGAATGCTTTTGCTAATTTATCTATTCCAAAAAAAGCTCGAATGGTTAAAATACCACAAATATTAGATGATGTTAATTTAATAATTTTGTTAAAAGATTTTCTTGTTCAAGCTCACGAGATTATCAAGAAAAGTCAGGTGTCGGCACCGGCACTTGATTTATGGTAGAAAATTAGCTATATTAGCTCTGTATCAATACGAGAGAGGACCCGAAAGGAGCAATACCTAAGGGGCCTTTTTCATTTATGATGAGTATATTCAATCTTTGATTTAACGCCTTTTTCTTCCAGAGAACTGAAGTATTCTCCTCCTAGCTTTTTGTACAGAGATGAAGCAAATTTGTTATTAGGAAATAACATCTTTCCAAACTTTTCTTTCCTAATCAAGAAGTCAACCAGCCTTATGTAATCTCCATCACCCGAAAGAATAAACACCTTGTTGAATTCTTCTTGTTCAACTAGTTTCCTCATTATTCCAAAAATAATATCCGAATCAACGTTGCCTTTCTTGTTTCCTTTTAATGCCGACGAATGTTCCCTGAATGTAAGAATGTATCCCGCCTTCTGTAGATTGTCATAGAGATCTTGCTGGTCAGGCGATACGAAACCCATAAAATAATAGGCCTCTACAACATGGTATTTTTCCTTGAGGTAGGTTCTTAATTTTTTGTGATCAATGGCCCATTTAGCCTCTCTTGTTCCGAAATAGAGATTCTGTCCGTCTATGTATGCAATGTTTTTGACTTCTTTCATGTGATGTCTGAGATTTTAACATAATCTCTGTGCTAAACTAGCCACATGACCATCTTCGAAGAACGTTACGCGCAATTAAACCCCAAGCAAAAAGAGGCTGTAGACACTATAGAAGGTCCTGTGATGGTGATTGCGGGTCCTGGGACAGGCAAGACGACCATTTTGACGCTCCGTATAGCAAATATCCTCCAAACGACGGATACCCCCGCTTCGGGCATTCTGGCCATTACCTTCACGGAACAAGGAGCAAAGCACATGCGAGCCAAGCTTCGGGAGGTTATTGGTGCTCGTGCCAACGAGGTACGGATCCACACTTTCCATGGTTTTGCCTCGTCGGTAATTGCGGAGTTCCACGAGCACTTTGCTCATCTTGATAATTTCAAGCCGATCAGTGATGTAGAAAGCGAAGCCCTTATTAGGAAACTCATCGAAGCGCAGGAATTTTCTCCTATTCGACCTATCGGTGCACCTGACTTTTATCTCTCTTCAATTATTTACACTATTAGCAATGCAAAGCGCGAAGCATTGTCTCCTGTTGAGATTGGGGATTTTGCTAAAAAGGAAATCGAACGTATCAAGAAAGACGAAGATTCTATTTCGAATCGTGGTGCAAGCAAAGGCGAACTTAAAGCAGATGCAAAAAAGAAGATTGAGAAGTTCGAGAAGACTATTCTTTTTTCAAAAGTGTACGGACAATATGAAGAGGAGAAGCGTGAAGCCAAAGTAATGGACTATGATGATATTATCTTTGAGCTTGTGCTTGCATTTGGTCGCGACGAGCTTCTGCTTCGTCTTATTCAAGAAAAGTTTTTATATTTACTTATCGACGAGCATCAAGATACCAACGACGCACAGAACCTTATTATCAAACTCATTGCGGACTTCTTTAAAAGCCCGAATGTATTTATTGTGGGTGACGAGAAGCAAGCCATCTTCCGTTTTCAAGGCGCATCAGTGGAGAATTTTTTGAAGTTTGAGAAAGTATGGAGTGGAATGAAAACTATTTCACTCACCCATAACTATCGTTCACATCAGGCAATTCTTGATGCGAGTTTCAGTATGATTGAAAACAATTATTCTGAAGAAGAATACAGTCATCTTCGCACCCCACTGGTGTCTGGAGCAAAGCATATAAAGAAACCAATTCAAATTACGAACGCCACGAGTGTGACTGACGCAGAACATTTTCTTTTTGAAGAGATTAAGAAACTACAAGTGTACAAAGATGACCATTATACAGTAGCGGTGATTGTGAAGAAGAACAAAGAAGTGGATCGTCTGGTTGCAATGGCAGAACGACTCGGTGTGCCACTCGTGGCAGAGCGAAGTGTTGATATTTTCTCTCATCCCATCGGAGCACTCTTCTTCTCACTTCTTGATGTAGTGCAAGATCCGCTTGATACCGAAGCTCTTGGTAAAACTATTGTGTCAGGTTTGTGGGATTTCGATTTTAAAACTGCGGTTGCCGCACTCAAAGAACTCAAAAAGGGAAATGTAGAAGACGGTCTTCTACATAGTTTGTATAAAACACTTTCGAAATTGCAGAGAGATAAATTGTCAGACAGCCCTCTTTCTTTTGTTATTAACCTTGCTCAGGTGTCGGGCTTTCACAAACTTTTAGTTAAGGATCCGTTGTATGTAGAAGTATGGCGAGGAATAGTTGATCTAGTACAGAAGATTATAAAACAAGGAGATATTGTGAATATGGATGCGCTCTGCAAAGTGCTCAAAGATTATCGATTATCTGCAGAAAAGAAATTCATCAAGATGACTGTCGGAGGAGGTGAAGGAAATATCCGTGTCATGACCGCTCATGGTTCGAAAGGTCTTGAGTTCGATTATGTTTTTATTCCGTATGCAACTGAAGAGTCTTGGTTGTCAGGTAAGAAAGGAAGTTCTTTCATTCTGCCTGTTGTCGGAAAGGTGAGTGAAGATGACGAAATCCGCGATGCTCGACGACTCTTCTATGTTGCTCTTACTCGTGCCAAGAAGCACGCTACGGTGATTGTACCAACAGGTGATGCTGGAGGAGAAACTCTCGAACCACTTCGTTTTCTTGAAGAGATTGATGCACGATTTGTGGTCCGAAACGTTGCCCCTATTGCTGACGAAATCGAGGCTCTCCAGCATGTTCCTGAAATAGCTGATACTAAACTCGTTGATTATGCCAAAGAAGTAATTAGTGAGAAAGGTTTGTCGGTGACCGCACTCAATCATTTTCTTTCATGTCCTCAAACATTCTTGTTTCAAAGTATTTTAAAGCTTCCTCAAGCTCCACATCCAAGCGCTGAGAAGGGAAACGCGATGCACTTGGCGTGTGATAGAATTTGGAAAACCCCCGAAGACGAGCGAAGTGAAAAGAAAATCCTCGAAACTATTCACCAAGCGATTGTGGATTCGGTAAGTGCTTCACTTCTTCCTAAATTTGAAAAAGAATTAGTGATTAAAGAACTAAACAAGAATGCGCCAGCAGTGGCTAAGAGTCTTACTCCACATTTTCATACTACAGGGAAAGTGAGTTCGGAAAATTGGAGTGAGTGCGAGTATATTTCGAGTTATGAGGGAACTAAAGTGCTTGTGCGCCTACACGGAAAGCTTGATGCTGTAATCGACCAAGGCGAAGCAACTCTCGTATTCGATTACAAGACTAAGAAGAAAATGTCTGAGAATGAAATCAAGGGGGAGACCAAGAATTCAGATGGAGGGTACTTTCGTCAGCTGGTGTTCTACAACATGCTTCTTGTCGACAGGAAGACACACATCATTCCGTCTCTTATTTTCCTTACTCCCGACGACAAAGGAATGTGTCATATTCAGAGTTTGGAAATTATTCCAAACGATATCGAAAGTCTAAAGAAAAACATTGATGAACTAGTTGAAAGTATTTGGTCTGGAAAAATCATCAACTCATATTGTGAAGAAGAGAAGTGTGAGTGGTGCGCCTTCTCGAAAATGCTTAAATAAGGAACAAAAAAACCTCCCAATTGGGAGGTTTTTTTGATGTTTGAAAGTTCTTATTAACTTACTTACTCAACAACTGATCAATCATTGACTTGAGGGTTGCATAAGGCACCGCACCTTGACTCATAGGAATCTTTTCTTTTCCCTTAATGAAAACCACATAAGGAGTTCCTTGTCCTCCAGCTGCAACTGCATCTTGGTAATCAGCTTCAACTTTCTCAGCCATCTTTCCACTTGTAAGACATTCGTTGAATTTGGTCACATCAAGTCCGATATCACTCGCTATCTTTGGAAGTTCAGCAAGGTCTAACCCGTCATTAGATGGTGTTCGGCTGTATACTTGATCGATATATTTCCAGAAAGCATCATTACCTCCTTGGTCTGCGGCACATTCGGTCGCTTCAGCTTCCTTACGAGCTTTTGAGTGAAGTTGGTCGATAGGGAAATGACGGTATACCCATGCGACATCACCACTTTGTCCGTATTCATTGATCATCTGATGAAGAGTGTTGTGGAACTGCTTACAAAATGGGCATTCAGTGTCGGAATATTCGATAGCAATAATTTTTGCTTTAGGATTTCCAAGAATGTGGTCATTTGAAGTAATATCTCGTACTTGTATTTCAGGAGCCTTCTGGTTCTCGTTGGAAAGGTCTTTTGAACTACCTGCTCCACCTCCAAAGAAAATTCCTACTGCTATTAATGCGCCTGCTACTACTATTGAAATTGGTATTAAAAATTGTTGTGTTTTTTCCATGCTGTCTATTGTAACTTACAATGGACAGCATTGTAAACTGTATAGATGGTGCCCATCTATACTAAAAACCAAGACTAAAATTCATTCCTGTGTCGATAGTTTTGTCCCAGTCGTTGGTACTGATATTAATAGTCTTTAGGTCGTTGCCGTCTTTGTAGCGAACAGTTTTTCTGCTAAGTATGTATTCGTAAAGGTCTTTTGTAACTTTTACATCATCAATACAGTATTTACGAATCTTGTCTATCTCACCGTTTTTCCACCACTCAACCGCTTCAAGACCGTTTCCGCTTTTACCAATTCCAAGAGTTGCTTCTGCAAGAGCACCGAGACCAATACGTCGTCCGAGAGATTTCCTCACTTCAGCCATGAGATCGAGGCTTTTTATTTTGGTAATATCACCAGGGTAATATTTATTAAGAAGAGGCACATCGAAGTGATCACTATTGAAACCGATAAGAACATCCGCTTTCTCAATGTAGGGCCAGAGATTTGGGAATTCTTCCTGAAGAAAAGTAAGGTATTGGTCTGTCTCATAATCATAAATACCAACAAGAGAAATATCGAGAAGTGTCGGGTCAGCCCTACCTACATCTTGGAAAATATTTTTTGTTTCAATATCGAATACTACTTTTTTCATATGGTCTAACGGTTAAGATTTTTGATTAAATAACTGTCGGTTTTCATTTCGTTCTCACCAAGTACGATGACTTGAGGAATGTGAAGTTTCTCTGCATGCTTAATTTGGTCGCCAATTTTCTTGAAGGTATTGTTTACGATTACTTTCTTTCCTTCTTCACGAAGAGTATTAGCAACTTTTTCGGCATACTCAACTACTTCTTCATTGAGACAAAGAATAGCAAGGTCTGTGGTTGAATGAGAGATTTCTTTTGGAAGGAGGTCATATGCTTTGAGTGCCTCGAGGATTGTTACGTCTCCCATGCCGAAACCACACGCGGGAATATTTTCTTCACCGAAGAGAGAAAGAAGTTCATCATAGCGACCTCCTCCGAAGAGTGCTCGGTTGTTATCAGGGTGCTTGTCGAATACCTCGAAGATTATTCCGGTGTAATAGTCAAAACCGCGGATAAGCTCGTCATCAAATACAATATTAGTGATACCTCGCTTGTTCAAAGTTTTAATAACTTCATCAAGCTCTGCTTTTGCGTCTCGAATCGAAGGAATAGCCATTGCCTCCTCATATCCTTCGCTGGTGTGACGAAGAGAAAGAAATTCAAAAGCATTATCAGTGATCTCTCGTGCTTTGACGGTAAATTCTTCAGATGACATTTTGTTCTTACGATCAATAAGTTTCTGAAGATTTCGAGAATCTTCTGCATCAAGCTCATACCAGTCAGACATTACCGCATTGATAAGCCTACGAGATGAGATCTTAATTTCAAAATTTTCTTCAGTAATACCAAAATTCTTCATAATATCAGACGCGATTGAAATGAGTTCTATTTCTGCGTAAGAATTTGGGAGTCCAAAGATATCTGCATTGAGTTGGAAGTGCTCCCGAAGACGACCTTTTTGAGGACGTTCATAACGGAATAAGTTGGGAATTGAATAGAGACGAAGGGGAAAAGGAAGCTCTCGACGGCGACCCGCAACCATACGAGCAACTGTCGGGGTCATCTCAGGGCGAAGAGTTACTCGACGATCACCGCGGTCGATGAAAGAATATGTTTGCTCAGTTACAATCTCTTCGCCAGATTTCGCTTCGTAAAGCTCCGAAGGTTCAAGTATTGATGCATTATATTCCTCGTATCCGTAGCTTTCCAGAGTCTTGGTCCATACAGAAAAAATGTAGTTGAGGACGCGCATATCTTCGGGGTAAAAGTCACGAACCCCTTTGTAGGGTTCAAAACTAAGCTTGTTTGTGTTGTTGCTCATTGTTGTGTACATTCTAAACGAAAATGGCCGAACTACCAAACACTATTGAAGTATATAAAAATGAAGGCGAGACACCTCTTGGATGCCTCGACCGTTTTAGAGTTGAGCGCCCAGAATTTGCACATGTTGCTTTGAGTTATGCTGGACGGCTCGATCCGATGGCAGAAGGAGTGCTTTTGGTTTTGGTTGGTGAAGAAAACAAGAATCGTGAACAGTATCTTGGTCTCGACAAGGAGTATGAAGTGGAGGTGTTGTTTGGAGTTGGGACGGATACCGGTGATGTGTTGGGGGTTATTTCAGACGAGAAGATAATTCCCAAACTTAATAATTTTGTGGGTCGGTTTGAGCAGTCGTACCCAAACTACTCGTCAAAAACAGTTCAAGGAAAACCATTGTTTCAGTGGGCGAGGGAAGGGAGGTTAAAAGAGATTGAAATTCCTACTAAAGAAGTGGAGGTTTATAGTATTGAGAAACTTGGTATTTTTAGTTTGAAGAGAAGAGAATTGTTTGAGCAAGTTCAAAGAAGAATTGCAAAAGTGAATGGAGATTTTCGTCAGCAAGAAATAATGGAATCATGGAAAGAATTTTTGAAAGAAAAGAGAAATGAAAAATTTGAAGGAATAAAAATAAAAGTGTCATGCTCATCAGGAACATACATGAGAACACTTGCAGAGAATATGGGAAAACAGATTGGTGTGCCAGCAATTGCTTGGAGTATCAAAAGAACTAAAATATCCGTTTAAATGCCTCAACAGAGGCCTTTTTCGACAAGCTTGTGTTTTTTTATTTTATGGGGTACAATTCTAACTGATTCGTAGTAATTCTCCGGGCGTAGCGAAAGCCAAGCATTGCGAGAGGTCGGCTCACGTAATCAGATAATAGAAAAAAGAAAAAAATCAAAAATGGCAACAAAGCTATACGTTGGTAATCTTCCTTGGACAGCAACACAAGAAAGCCTAAAAGAGGAATTCTCAAAGGCTGGAACTGTTGTTTCTACAAGCATCATTACTGACAAGATGACAGGAAAAAGCCGTGGTTTCGGATTTGTCGAAATTGAAGATGCTGATGCTGCAAAAGCAGTCGACATGTTCAACGGCAAAGACATGGGAGGCCGTGCTCTTACTGTTAACGAAGCTCGTCCAATGGTTCCTCGAAACGAGATGGGACCACGACGTTCATTCTAACTTCTCCTTGGAGAGGTAAGTAAACAAAAACCGCGCCGTAAGGCGCGGTTTTTGTTTGTCTATTTTTATAAAGTATTGACTTCAATATTATAAGGGATATGAATTAACAGGTTGTCTGTCCTTTTTTATTTCTTCCCTCCTTTTGAACGGTCGGTTTTAGTAAGAAGCTTCTTTCGGATACGAGTGCTTTGTGGAGTGATTTCGAGATATTCGTCGCCGTTCATTATTTCAAGGCCACGTTCGATTGTTACTTCAAGGGATGGGTTAAGGAATGTCATACCGTCAGAACCAGAAGCACGCATATTGGTGAGCTGTTTTCCTTTGGTTGGGTTCACATCCATTTCATCTCCTTTTGTTACGTTTCCAACAACTTGCCCAACATAAATCTCATCTCCTGGTTTGATATATAGAACTCCGCGATCCTGAAGGTTCCCAAGAGAAAAGGCGAGACATTTTCCGGCTTCCATAGAGATCATGGATCCAAGATCATGCTTTTCGATAACACCTGCATATTCTTTGAAATCTACGAATCGTGAAGAAAGGATTCCTTCTCCTTTGGTATCAATCACGAACTGGTTTCGGTATCCAAGAAGTCCACGGGTAGGGATTTCAAAAATCATTCGAACGATACCTCTATCTTGCTTCATGTTTTGCATGATTCCTTTTCGCTTTCCAAGCTTTTCAATAACTGTTCCTGAGGCGGTTTCAGGAACTTCAATCACAGCTTCTTCATAAGGCTCTACTTTCTTACCCTCTACAACTTTTACAATTACTTCAGGTTGTGATACTTGGAGCTCAAAACCTTCTCGACGCATGTTTTCAAGAAGAACAGCGATGTGAAGTTCCCCTCGTCCGTATACTTTGTATGCTTCTGCATTATCAAAATCCACTTTGAGTCCCACGTTTACTTCAAGTTCTTTCTCAAGACGATCGCGAATTTGTCGGCTTGTTACATATTTACCTTCTCGTCCTGCAAAAGGTGAGTCATTCACAACGAAATTGAGGGAGATTGTTGGCTCATCGATAGCGATTGCAGGAAGAGGTTCTGTTGCAAGATTGTCTGTAAAAGTTTCTCCGATAAAAATGTCGGGAAAACCTGCCACCATGACGATATCTCCAGCGTATGCTTCCGTAACTTCTTTTTTACTCATTCCTTCGAATGTGTAAAGCTTTGTTACTCGTCCTGAACGAGTTTCACCTGTAGGATTCTTGATGTTGAGAGTCGCGCTCATCTTTAGTGTTCCTTCATAGATACGAACTACTGACATACGTCCGAGGAAGTTGTCGTATGCAAGGTTGAAAGGCTGTGCGCGAAGAGGGAGAGATGCATCGTTTGCTGCAGCGGGAACTTTTTCAAGAATAACATCAAGAAGGGGATTGAGGTTAACAAGTTCATCTTCCATCTTTCGTTTTGCAGTACCATCGCGCCCAACAGCATATACTGTAGTGAAGTCGAGTTGCTCGTCAGTTGCTCCAAGATCAAGAAAGAGTTCAAAAACTTCTTCATGTACGCGGTCAGCGTCGGCTGCTGGCTTGTCTACTTTGTTGATAACTACGATAGGTTTGATTCCAAGCTCAAGTGACTTCTTGAGTACGAAACGAGTCTGAGGCATAGGTCCTTCCTGCGCGTCTACCACAAGAAGCACACAGTCGATTGAACGAAGTACTCGTTCTACTTCTGATCCGAAGTCGGCGTGACCTGGGGTATCTACGATGTTGATTTTGGTGTCTTTATAGAAAAGGGAAGTGTTCTTGGCATAAATAGTAATACCTCGCTCTAGTTCGAGAGCATTTGAGTCCATAGAGAAGCCTTCTTCTACCATTCCAGTCTGACGCATAAGTGAATCGGTGAGAGTGGTCTTTCCGTGGTCCACGTGGGCAATAATGGCAATGTTGCGGATTTCTTTTGGGGGGTTAGTTTGATTTGACATAGGTGAGTCATTAAAACACAAAATGTTAAAAAAAGGAAGCTTCATAGCCCCTGTGTCGTTTTTTTGGTATCATGGTGACCACAATGGCACTTATAGAGGTAAATGATCTAGTTAAAACATATGTAGAAGGAGATACAGAAACTCGGGTTCTTAAAAATGTTTCTTTCGAAGTGAATGAAGGAGAATTTGTAGCAATCATGGGACCATCTGGATCAGGTAAGTCTACACTTCTTCATGTGCTTGGTTTTCTCGACGAACCGACTTCTGGAAAATATACGTTTGATGGTCGCGAACTTTCATCTTTCAGCGAAGACAACCTTTCAAAAATGCGTAACAGTAAGATAGGTTTTATTTTTCAGGCATTCAACCTTCTTCCGAAGACCACTGTTCTTGAGAACGTGAAGCTTCCGCTTTTGTATTCTGATGTTCCAAAAGATAAGTGGCATGAGAAGGCTATGGCAGTTATTGAAATGGTGGGTCTCACACATCGTCTCAATCATGAATCAAATGAGCTTTCTGGAGGAGAGAAACAGCGCGTAGCTATTGCTCGCGCTCTCGTTAACGATCCGCAGGTTATCTTTGCTGACGAGCCAACAGGAAACCTCGACTCAAAGTCTGGGGGAGCTGTAATGGATTTTATTCAAAAACTTCATGAAGAGAAGGGTTATACTATTCTTCTTATCACACACGAGACGGCAACAGCCGAACATGCGGAGCGCATCATTCGAATTCAGGACGGAGAGATTGCAAAAGATGAGAAGGTGGTTAATCGCCGAAAGTCAGGAGAAATGTATCAAAAATAATATGACAATAAAAGAATATTTTTCTATATCAGCATCAGCACTTATGAGAAACCGTTCGCGTTCGATTCTTACTATTCTTGGTATTGTGATTGGTATAGCTTCTATTATTGTTATCATGTCTCTTGGGGGTGGAGCTCAGAAGCTTATTGTGTCTCAAATTCAAGGATTAGGAGGGAAGTCGGTGATTGTGGTTCCTGGTCGTCAGCTTAACGGTCCTCCAACCACTGTTGGTCTTGATTCTCTAAAGAAAAAAGATTTAGATGCTCTTTTGAGTACATATAACGTTCCGCATGCGGCAGCAGTTATCCCTCTTATTTTCGGAGGAGATGTTGCTAGTGTTGATAGTGAAAACTTACGTGTTCAAATTTACGGCTCTTCGGAAGAAATGCCTATTATTTTTGACGTTGATCCTACTCAAGGTGTTTTCTTCAGTGAAGATGATGTGAAAGGTGCGGCGAGTGTGGTTGTAATTGGTTCAAAAGTGTATGAAGAGCTTTTTCCAAATGGAGGTGATGTTCTAGGAAAGCGGATCAAAGTAAAAGACCGAACGCTTAAGATTGTCGGAGTACTTCCTTCAAAAGGATCAACCTCTCTAATTAACTTCGACGATGGGGTAGTGGTGCCATATACTACTGCACAGAATTATTTGTTTGGAACTAAACATTTTGATCGTTTACTTGTTGATGTAAACACCGAAGCCAATATTGATGCAACTGTAGAAGATGTTACTCGCACAATGGCGAACTCACATAATATAGACGATCCCGAGAAGTATGATTTTGATATTGTAAACCAGAAAGATATTGCGGACCGAGTTGGTGTTATCACAACAGCACTCACTTATTTTCTCGCAGCCGTTGCGGCGATTTCTCTTCTTGTGGGAGGTATTGGAATTATGAACATCATGCTTGTATCAGTAACCGAGCGAACACGAGAGATTGGTTTACGCAAAGCCGTCGGAGCTACTACTCAAAATATTTTGCTTCAATTTCTTTTTGAATCTGTGCTGCTTACTATGGTGGGGGGATTTATTGGTATTTTCTTAGGTACCACTATTTCTTTCGCTGCTTCACTTGTACTTGCTAAGTTGGTGGGGTTTGGTTTTGAGTTCGTATTCCCAGTTGGTGGGGCAATCCTTGGAATCGGAGTTTCGACCTTGATAGGTCTCGTGTTTGGTGTGTATCCTGCGAGACAAGCTGCTAAAAAGAGTCCTATTGAAGCTTTAAGATACGAGTAATGGGGTGTATTAAAGGAAAACTTCTTTAGAAATAGTTTAGGTTTTCTTTATGATCCCTTCAGGGGATATTTTGTATCGTGTTGGTATGGAAATAAACTTTTTTGATGTCATTATGGAAAATGCAGTGCATGCACATGCGTCGGATATCCATATTGACCCTGGAGCACTGTGGCTTTTTATTTACTTCAGAATTGACGGTATGGTTACGCTATATGATAAGTTCAACCTATCAACACATGAGGGAATCATTGCTCGTATAAAAGTGCTTGCACGTCTCCCTATTGATGAACGTCGTCTACCTAAAGATGGCCGGTTCAGGTGGACAAACCCTTCTGCAGTATCTTCAGTGGAGGTACGCGTATCGATGATGCCTACTGTTTTTGGTGAGAATGCAGTACTTCGTCTATTTGACCCAAACCTAGCTTTTCTAACTCTTGAAGAGCTTGGTTTTTCTTCTGAACATAGGGATTCAATCGAACAAGCTTTAGCTTTTTCTTCGGGGCTTATTATAGTTACAGGTCCTACAGGTTCTGGAAAGACTACCGCTTTATATGCCATGCTTGCTCGTCTTAATAATGGTAAGAGAAATATTATTACGATTGAAGATCCTGTAGAGCGCAGAATTACAGGTATTCGTCAGATTGAGATAGGTGGCAACACCCTGCTGACTTTTCCAAGTGTGTTGCGTTCAGTACTTCGGCAGGATCCTGATGTTCTTATGATTGGAGAGGTGCGTGACAAAGAAAGTGCTGAACTCGCGTTGCAAAGCGCTTTGACAGGTCATTTAGTACTCACTACTCTTCACGCATCTTCTGCGGATGGGGTTGAGATTCGACTTAGGCAAATGGGTATCCCTAATTATCTTATTGAATCTACACTTCGCTTAGCAGTGTCTACCAAATTAGTTCCAAGTACTCACTCTGGTAAAGGTCGAGTACTACAAAGCGGGTGCATATTATATGGAAGTGCAGAGAAAAATAAGTGAAATGTTTGGACACAAATTTTCACTTTCATACAAAGTTAGCTTCTTTAGAAGACTCTCATCGCTTCTTTCTGCTGGAATTCCATTTGTGCACTCACTTTCATTAATGAAAGAAAGGGAAGTAGTTCTGTGGAAGAATAAGCATATACAGGCTATTTTGTCAGTGGTTTTACGCGGGCAAAGTATTTCTTCAGGCTTTGACTTGAAGCCACGCATTCTTGATGTGTATTTAATAAATGTAGTACGCAATGCTGAATTATCCGGAACACTTACAAAAAGTTTCTTACTCATCAGCAAAGAATTATCGTCAAGACTTGAGAATCGTCGAAGAGTTGTGGGAATGCTTATATATCCTTTTGTTGTTGTACTTTGTGCAATTTTTCTTGCTGTATTCTTGTACGGATTTGTATTTCCTCAGATTCTTCCCCTGATAGTTTCAAGTGGAAGTGAACTCCCGATATATACACGTCTTTTACTTGTGTCTTTTAATTTTTTTGCACAATACGGTTTGTTGTTTATTATTTCTTGCACAATTGTTGTAGCTCTGGGTATATATTCATATAAGCGATTTACTTCTATAAAAAACTACATACAAGTTTTTTCCCTAAAAATTCCTTTCATCAGGAAGATTATTTATGTGAACAAAAATATTATTTTTTCTCGATCCCTTTCTCTTTTTCTTGAAACAGGGAATACTTTGGTTGAGGCTCTGTCTCACCTGTATGAGCACGAGACACATCATGTCTTTAAAGAAACATACAAAAATCTTACACATCAAGTACGGTACGGAAAACGTTTCTCATCTGCTCTTCTTGAAAAGACATTCTCTGCAGAGCTAATTCAACTAGTTTGTGTAGGAGAAGAGTCGGGAACGCTATCTTCGTCGCTTCAGCAGTCAGCAAATATTCATGAAGAAGAGCTACACAATCTTCAAAAAACAATTTTCCTACTTATTGAACCTGCTCTTATGATAGTACTTGGTTTTGCTGTAGGTTTTGTTGCCCTGTCTTTGATTGTGCCTATGTATAGTCTTACAAAAATATGAAGTTAGTGGAACTTATCATTGCCATAGCGGTTTTTTTGAGTGTGGTGAGCATTGTTACGTTTCTACTCTTTCGGTATGAAGATACATTGGTGGGTGGATCAACAAGAATACAGGCTATTGAATTAGTAGAACAACAATTACTATCAATCGTTGATGCTGTAGAGAATAATTTTGAGGAAACAGAACAAACTGTGTCCACTTCTACTATAGAGGAAAAAAATTTAGTACTTGTTTCTGAAATAAAGGATATTGATAATTATACTAAAGAAGTAGCTGTAACTGCTTGGTATAAAATTAGACAAAGAAATATTCCTTTCTCTTTATCTCAGTATGTTGTTGATACTCAAGAAAGCGAAGGGCAGTCGTCATGCCGACCTTCACAAGATAAGAAAAAGTGGATAAATCTAGAATCTTATACAAAACAATTAAATAATTATCAAAATATTCAACCAACTAGTGTGGTGCTTAGAGAGGGACGGGTGTTTATCGGGTCTGATAGTTCAGTTGCTTCTGCCCCCGATGTATATATATTTAAAATTAATCATGACACTCGTGAGCTAACTTTTATTTCTTCGATTAATACCGGTCCTGGGGTAGCTGATCTAGCAGTAGTGGGGGATTATATTTATGCGGCAAACACAAGCATTAATGGCCAGTTGCAGATTATTCGAGTTAACGGCAACTCATTAGAATTAGTATCTCAGTACAAGATCCCTGGAATTTACAATGATAATACTACTATAGGAAACAGTCTATTCTACAAAAAAGGACTTATTTTTCTTGGTACACAAAAAAGTCAAATTGAAGAATTACATGCAATCTTGGTACTCAATCCATTAAATCCTATAAGAATTGCTTCACGCGAGTTAGGCACCGCTGTAAATGACTTAATAGTTTTTAGAAATATGGTATATATTGCCTCTCCTGATGATAGTGAGGTTCAAATATTTCTTTTATCCGGCTCCACATTTAATCTATTAGATAAATTTGATGCTTTTGGTAACACAAGCAATGGTAAGCGCTTAGTGTATTTTCTCGGAAAAATTTTCTTGGGAAGGACAGTGGGGCAGAGAGAGGTGTATGGTCTAAACATTGAAGACGAGAAACTAAAATCATTATTCTATTTTACAACAGGAGTAAGCGTACATGGATTAGAAGTGTATGGGAAATTAATGTTTGCGCTATTAAATAAAACAAGCAATGCTTTTCAAATATTTGATATATCATCGAGCACTCCGCAAAACATATCACATAATCTGATTAGTTTTTTGACTAACCCAATAGCACTCTCTTGCGATAAAAATGTGTTTGCGGTCGTTGAGTTAGGTCCGCGTATTACCTTCATTACCTTCTCACCATGAATACAACCAAAGGCTTTACCTTAATAGAACTTATTGTGTATGTTGCTCTGCTATCTTTTTTGCTTACTATCATCACACCTACTTTTATAAACCTAATGAAGCGTAACACTGATTTGCAAGCTCGAACAATTAAAATTCATGAAGAATTCATATATGAAGAATAAAATTACTGAGAATAGAAATGGATTTATATCCCTTATTGTTGTAGTAACCATGAGCTCCTATCTACTTTTTAGTATGTATTTAACACAATATTATATTTGGAATTTAACGTATGCTCAGGCTCGCTTTGAAACTGTAATTAATGAACGTGTAGAGGCAAAAAACTGCAAAAACTTAAACAGTTTATACTCTTCTTTTGATTCAAATTTTAATTTAATAAATTGTTGATATTTTCTTTAAGATTCCTTTAGTCTGTTTTTCTATAATTAGCGTGTTGATTTATAAATTAAATAATAATAATGAATATATTAAAAAAAAAGATTTCAGTTAGGACGTGGGGTTTTACTCTAGTTGAAATGTTGGTTGTTATCGGGCTTATTGCACTTCTGTCGACTGTTGTACTTGTGGCAGTGAACCCTGCTCGGCAGTTTCAGTCTGCACGTGACGCGACACGTCACGCACATTTATCTGCGCTACTTAATTCAATTAGTCAGAATATAACGGAGCATCAGGGAGTGTTCACTTGCGAAGGTAGCCCCTTGGCATTTCCAAATTCAACTACTACCATCGGAAGTGCTGCGAGTAATTTTGATTTGAAGGAATGTATTGTCCCCACTTATCTTTCTTCCATGCCCGCAGATCCAAATGGGGGAGAGTATGAAATTATTGAGGATACAAACGGTCATATTACACTTATTGCGAGAAGTGAAATAAATCCATCTTTGCCCATTCTTTTTACGCGTTAGTTTGTATATTCATAAGACTATTGTAAAAAACTTGTCCATGAAGGATAATAGTAGTAATGGAAAAAGGAAAAACTCGAACATTAGTACAAGATATAGCAAGACTTATCAAAGCTAATAAATTTAGCAAAGAAGATATAAAATTAATTGGTAAGAATCTTTATGGTGAAGCAGTTGCTCTTGCTGGGGTTATGACGGAGGAAGAAGTATTAGCAAATATTGAGATTAAACCAATTGTTAAACCAATTATTAAACCAAAACCAATTTCTAAACCCGAACTCAAACCCGAACTCAAACCCGAACTCAAGATTGAACCCAAACCAGAGCCAAAACCTGTACAAAAAATAGCTCCTGTTGATGTTAAGCCTGTTTCTCCACCACCACCACCACCTCCTCCTCCTCCTGCGCCAACACCTGTATTAATAG
>Ga0163151_10000306_pt1 | contig 87412 bp, 96 predicted proteins | sample OliLakLV19MP5IB2_FD_145596 | JGI IMG/M metagenome (GOLD analysis project Ga0163151, IMG submission 145596) | Freshwater microbial mat bacterial communities from Lake Vanda, McMurdo Dry Valleys, Antarctica - Oligotrophic Lake LV.19.MP5.IB-2 | ecosystem: Environmental > Aquatic > Freshwater >...
TCTCAATGCCGCTTTGCTTGGTGTATTCGGTAAGCTTAGCTTCGTATTCTTCAGCTGAAGACATGAGATTTTCTTGACGTGCGATGGTGCTGATTAAAAGACTTGAGCGAATGACGAACTCTGCAGATTTATCAAAATCAGCGTCCCATTTTTCTTTGTACTCATTGAATTGCTCTGCAGACATGCCCTGATTTTCCATGCGGTTACGGATATCGTCGATAAGCACTGCTTTTTGCTGAGCCACCATAGATTTTGGAACTTCAAAATTATTTTTTTCAACCAGAGCATGCAAGAGTCTGTTTTTAAGATCGTCTTTAACTCGCTTTTCTTCTCGTGACTCAACGTCTTTTTTAATTTCTTCGCGTAACTGTGCAATAGAATCATGACCAATTGTTTTTGCGAACTCTTCGTCAAGTACGGGCAAAACCTTCTTTTTGATTTCTTTTAAAGTAACTAAAAATTCCACATTTTTGCCGGCAATTTCTTTTGCATGATAATCTTCAGGGAATTTAAGGTTCAAAGTTTTATTTTGGCCAGAGGTCATTCCAATAACACCTTCTTCGAATCCTGGAATAAATTGATTTGCACCTAACTCCAGCATGTGTTCTTGGCCTGAACCGCCTGGCAAGTCGCGTCCGTCGAGTTTGCCATGAAAATCAATAATCGCCACATCACCTAATTGAGCTGCGCGCAATTCGATTAATGGAACCATACTGGCTTTACTCTTACGAATATCTTCAATAATTTGCTCAACAACTTCAGGTTTGATTTCTAGTTTTTCTTTTTCAACATCAAGGCCTGTATATTGTTTTAATACAACATCGGGGCGCACTTCAAAGGTGGCTGAAAATTTAAGTGGCTCGCCTTCTTTAAAACCTTGAAATTCAATTTCTGGACGATTTACAGGATCTAATTCATGTTGATCTAAAGCTTTTCCGTAATGGTCTTGAATTATTTGAGAAACAACATCGTTTTCGACTTTTGATCTGTACTCAGCTTTAACTAATGACATGGGGGCTTTGCCCGGTCGAAAGCCTTTAAAAGAAGCAGCGCGCTGCACCTCTTGGTATTGTTTTTCAAATGCTTTTGTGACGACTTCTAAAGGAACTTCGACACTTAAACGACGGGAAAGGCCAGACAACTTTTGTACTTCAGATTTCATGAATACTCCTCAAAATTTAAAGGACAGAAAATAGGCTAAACCGCCGATAAAATCAAGGAATTAGCTTGTAGCACCCTCAAGGCATTGGGTACTCTCTCTCATTAGGAATATATGGACCTTTCATCGCAAAAAATTGTTTTTGTTACAGGTAAGGGCGGCGTGGGTAAGAGCGTCTGTGCTGCCTCGATTGCTTGGGCTGAAGCCCGAAAAGGCCGTCGTGTTTGTCTCGTAGAACTAGGAAGTCAGAGTTTTTACGAGTCTTTTTTCGAAACTCGCGGCATCAGTTATGAACCCAGTGAAGTAATTCCCGACGTACACATTGCCCTTTATACGCCCCAAGATTGCCTGCGGGAATATGTTCTTCATTTTCTCAAAGTTCCAAAGCTCTATGATATTTTTTTCCAAAACAAAGTGATGAAAGCATTTTTAAACGCGTCACCTGCATTGGCTGAGCTTTCAATTCTGGGCAAACTTACAAGCGATATTCGAGGAATTTTACCTGATGATTATGACCTCTATGTTGTTGACTGTTATAGTACTGGGCATGCGATGGCTTTGTTTCGTGCGCCCGAGGGGTTAAGTGCGATATTTAAAAGCGGCCCCTTACATGATCAAGCGCGTGACATAGCACAAGTTTTAAAAAATCCAGAGCAGACACATTATGTTTTGGTAACACTTCCAGAAGAAATGCCAATCACTGAAGCTGAAGAGTTTTATTCAATGCTTAAAACAGAGCAGAATGCGCAGATTTCAGTGATTTGTAATAAACTTATTGCTCCCCCCCTTACGCGTAGTGAGCAAGTGGAGCTTACGAAATCAGTTAAAGATCAAAACATGCATGAGTTTTTGGAATACATTCAGTTCAAAGAAAAAAATCAAGATCAACAACTCGCACGTTTAGCAAAACTCTCGACTGAATATTATGGAGTTCCATTGATTCTAGATTCTTTAAGCAGTCAAGATTGCATTGCACATTTTGCAACCCATTTGGAGAAGCCGTGGATTTTGACGAACTCTTAAAATCAAAGAAAGTTTTGATTTGTTGTGGCTCAGGTGGAGTTGGCAAGACAACTTTGTCTGCTGCATTGGGTGTGCGTGGAGCAGAACTTGGTTTGAAAGTAATGGTCCTAACGATTGATCCGGCAAGACGTCTTGCAACTTCTTTGGGCTTAAAAAATCTTAACGAAGAAGTTCAAGTTGCCCCGGGGCAATTTAAAGGTGAGCTGTATGGAAGTCAGCTTGATGTTAAAAAAATATTTGACGATTTCATTATAAAGTTGGCTCCGAACCCTGAGGTTTCAGAACGTGTTTTAAAAAATACGATATACAAGCAGTTATCCACAGCACTTAATGGCTCACAAGAATACACGGCCCTTGAAAAACTTTTGCAAGTAGTGAGTTCCGGAAAATACGATCTTGTTATTCTCGACACTCCACCAACAAAACACGCCATTGATTTTTTAAATGCGCCTGTGAAGATTCACACACTTTTTCAAGATTCAATTATTAAGTGGTTTTTAATGCCTTTTACAACACTTGATAAGATGAGTCTGGGCCTCATGAACCGTGGTACAAAAGCTGCCTTTAAGGTTTTTGAAAATATAGCTGGTACTGAGTTTTTGTTAAACCTTACAGAATTTTTTGCGAGCATTCGTGATTGGCAAAAACTTCTTCGCGACCGCACTGCTGAAGTTCACAGGCTTCTGACTTCGGGTACTACTGGTTTTGTTTTGGTAACTGGGTTTAATGCTGTAAAAATTGAAGAAGCACGTTTTTTTGAACGCAGTCTTAAAAAAGGCGGCTATCTTTTGTCTGCCATTGTCGTCAATCGAGCGTTCCCACTTTGGGGCCGACATGAAATCGTGCATGACGATGCGAAAAAAGAGATGATCAATACGCCACAGTATTTGAAACTTCGAGAGTACTACGAAAAACTTCATGAATTTTATCTCAGTCAACAAGAGGCGTTTAAGAATTTTGCTGGCGAACATCGCCAAAACGTAATTTTTAGTCGCCTTCCAGATATCGACCAAGATGTTCATGATATTGAAAGTTTAAAAACTTTAGCAAAGCGTTTTGATAATGCGCATCTTGAAGAGGCTTGGCGATGAGAAATATTTTACTGCTCTTAGTGGCAATACTTTTAAGTGCTTGTGCCGTTAAAACGATGCGAGATGAACCCGCGGCTCCTAAAGAGAAAGCGCTTTATGAACAGGGTTTAAAAGCGCTTGTTAAAAAAGATTATTCAACCGCTACAAATAAATTTAATCAGTTGCTCAATGATTTTCCTTCAACACGTTGGCTATCGGGTGCTTATTATAATTTAGGTTTGGCCTATGAGGGGCAGACAAAGCATGCCGAAGCTGCTGAGAAATATAAAAAAGTAATCGAATTTTACCAAGGTGTTCATACCCGTGATGAAGCAGATGCCTTGTATCGGTTATCGATTTGTTATGAATATATAGGTGATGATACAAAAATGGTATTAACACTTCTAGAACTTGATACTCATTCTGAGTTTCTCAATCGAAACACGGGAAATGTCGAGTTGCCCGCTCGTTTAGCGGCGGCTTATGCTCGTATGGGAAATTTAGCTGAAGCTAAAGTTTATTACTCGCGTGCGGAATTAGGTTTAAAAAAACTACGGCGTGTTCGCTTGACAGAAGACACGCTGGTTTGGCTTCCTAAAACTCTTTACAGCATGGGAAAACTTGCTCCTTTGAGATCTGATTTTACCGACGAAGATTTTAAAAACTATGTTGGTACAATAGAGCGTTCGCAATCTTGGCTTTTACGCGCATCAGAGCTTGGTGGCAATGAATGGTCAAAAAAAGCAGCCGCAGAATTAACCACGGGTTATAACGATGCGTGGAACTTCATCGCGAATTTTCCTGTTCCTGATGGTTCAGATAAACTTCAGGCGCTAAAGATTCAGCAGCAAAAACAAAAAAGTATGTCTGAGGCACTCGATCGCGTTCTTGATAAAATAAAGGTTGAGCGTTTGCCATCAACGCAATTAGAACCCGAGTTGCCTCAAGTAACTGAAATATTTAAAACAGTAGCTTTAGTTCAAAAACAAGTTGATGCGACAATTCAAGCTCGCGATGTACAAGATCAAAAAACGTATGAAGCTCATAAGCGCGAAGGGCTTAAGCGCAGCATAAAGCCAATCGGACAATGATTAGTCTCAGTCGCGGGTTCACAAATTATTTTTCTGGTTTAAAATTTTGGATGAATACACGTTCGCTCTTGGGTTTGTCGTTATTTCCGATGATCATAAATATTATTTTATTTGCTGCGGGTTTTAGTTTTGCAATTACAAAAATTCCAGAAGCTGTGGCTTATGTGGTGCAAAAGCCTGAGCTTTGGTACCAATATGTACTTTATTATATTGTGCTCATCTTGACAGCTTTGACGTTTTTTATTTTAACTTTGTTTGTCGTGGCAGTAGTTTCCAATTTCATTGCATTTCCATTTAACGACAAATTGGCAGAAAAAACTCTCACGCTCCATGGCGTTTTAGACTCAAAAAATGAAGGCATCAAAGGTTGGCTTTCAGGAAGTGTAAAAAACTTCACAGCGATGTTTAAAAAACTTCTCTTCTTATTAATCGCAGGCTGCATTTTACTTTTTGCGACACTTATTCCCGGGCTTGGTCTGGTTGCCGGTTTGATTGGCGTTTCACTGATCACATTTGATATTCTCGATTATTCGTTTGATCACTTTCATATGTCATTTCAAGAGCGTATGCACTTTATGCGGGGTAATAAGCTTGAAATCATAGGGTTTACTTTTGCCATAGGGTTGACGACTGCTATTCCAGTGCTCAATATGTTGATGCTGCCTGGAAGTGTAGTTTCGGGGGCACGATTTGTAGCGCAAATAAAAAAAAGGAGCCCCTCCATTGAAAGATCTTATTCATAAACGACTCGTCGAAAGACGCGAGCAGGTCGATCAATGGTTTATAGAAAAAAGTAAAGGTTTGGATTTCCCGATCTATAGCTCTGTAGATATTCGCGATGCAGGAGTAAAACTTGCCTCAGTCGACGCAAATATTTTTCCGGCAGGTTTCAATAATATCTGCGATGTTGATCAAGAAAATGCCGTTAAGCTAATAAAAGATTATTTAACAAGCCATTATAAAACATCTAATTTGCAAATCTTGCTTTTAGCAGAAGAACATACGTCTAATAAATATTATTGGGAAAATGTAAATGTTTTAAGCCAGTTTTTAGTTGAGGCGGGCAGTACATGTAAGATCGCTGTGCCAAAAGTTTTCACAGGCAGTTTTGATATCACTACACCCAAGGGTGTGGTCGTTCATGTTTTTTCAGCCACACGAGACGGTGATTCAGTAAAAGTATCGGGTGATGGTGTCGCAGGTGCAAAAAGTTTTACACCAGATCTTATTGTAAGCAATAATGATTTTAGTGATCCCCATGCAGAGTGGTATGCGGGGCTTAAAGTTCCAATGAATCCTTCTCATGAGCTTGGATGGTTTCGTCGCAAAAAGAGCAGTCATTTTACATATTATAATGAGTTGGCCACTGAATTTTCAAAAATCATTGATGTCAATCCATGGACTTTCACCGTTGAAACAGAACTTGCCGAAGTTGATTTTACGGATCCATCAAGCCTTGATCGTCTCGCTCAAAAAACTCAAATATTTATTGATCGATTAAATGCAAATTGCAAAGCCAGCGAACATAAATGCAGTGAGCCCGCGATTTTTATAAAAAATAATCGCGGCACATATGGCATGGGAATTTTATCAGTAAGATCTGGTGAGGAGCTCATCAGCCTTTCGCAAAAAGAACGTAAAAAAATGGGCTACTCAAAAGGCGGCCAAACTGTTCATGAAGTAATTTTGCAAGAGGGTATTCCAACACAAGTCTCAGCTGATGGTGACACTGCTGAGCCCGCAATTTATATGGTGGGCAATCAATTAGCAGGTGGTTTTTTACGATCGCACAAACAAAAAGGCCCAATGGAAAACCTAAATAGCCCGGGAGCAGTTTTCAAAAGACTTTGTATGTCAGATCTTATGGTGGACGTTGAGGGATCAAAGCTTGAAAACGTCTACGGCTGGATCGCAAGGCTAAACGCACTAGCAATTGGCCGTGAGGGTCAAGATGTGGGTGCTCGGTACGAATAATTTGCCCGCGTAAGGTTTGCGGCATGGGGAGATTTGTAAGGTGTTGTAAGCTTATGAACTGTCAACTTTTTAGACAGTGCCAAAGGAGGGGAAGCTCTCTCCGGGAAGAGTTAAGGCGCCTGCCAAGGTTACGAACTGTTGTGTGCAAATGTAGTGCAAACCCCTCAATAACCAAGCCCAGTCTGCCGATCATTAATATGTGAAATCACGAGAGCTTAAATACTCAATTGCTGTTTTGATGTTTCTGTTAGCCTACTACTTATTTAGTGGCAAATGGGCGGGTAAGGTTTCAAGTTCGAGAAATCCGGCTTCGATTCAAAAAGTATTTGATTACAGTTATCTCGAGGGCGAGAGCCTCATCACAGCAGCTAAAGAGCGCCTCGGAAACAGTGTTGAGATTGCCTTTAGCGATGATAAATCTGAAACACTTATTACGGTAGGAAACTTCGTGCTTCCTACCGGCAATAATGAAAAAGACTTTGCCTGCGGAGTTTACGATAAGGTGACTTTGGTTTTTGAAGCCGAAGGGGTCGCTGTTGATGGATCAAAGCCAAAGTTAATTATTGAATCTAAATGTGAAGTAGCTAGCAATATAAACGCATTGGTTCCTATACGAATTCCTGTAAGTAAGATTCGCTCTGCCAAACCAGTGGAAACTGAACTGAAATTTTATGATTCTAAAGAACCCCTATCGATAAAATTGCAAAATGCTCCAGGTGCCTGGCCAAGTCATTGGTTTTTAACCAGTATCAAATTGACCCACACGCAATACACCAGCCGTATTCTTAACGTTGAGAATTTTAATCAAGCCATATCGATGAATTGGTAGTGCATCTTTTTTCAAAAAGCATTGAGGTTCTTGTTGAACCATCCAACAAAATTACCTACATTTAACGACAATGAACGCAGCGGCCATTGATTTAGGTACAAATAGTATCAAAATACTCATCGTCAGACATGACCCTGACGGGCACATGCGTGTGCTTTTACGTCATCGAGTAATCGTTCGCTTGGGCGAGGGAACTTTTACTGACGGCAAAAAGAAAATTCCTCGTCATGTTCAATTGCGAACACTTAAAGTATTTCAAACGTACGCGAAATTTTTAGAAGCCTACAAAGTTGATGTGGTGAGGGCAACCGGAACCAGCGCATTAAGAGACGCAAAAAATGGCCCTGATTTTATTCGTGAAGTTCGTGAGAAAACAGGAATCGCCCTTGAAACTCTTCCAGCTGAAGAAGAAGCAAGGCTTATTGTAAAAGGTGTTGCTAGTGAAATTTCACTACCGCCGAAACCCACAATTTTTATAGATATCGGTGGGGGAAGCTGTGAAGTCTCTTTAGTTCATAAAAAGAAAATTCTAAAATTTGTAAGTCTTCCCTTGGGTGCGGTGAGAATGACAGAAATGTTTTTGCCCAGCCCTAAGCCAAAAAAGACACAGCTTAAAAAATTAGACATGCATATTAAAAAACTCATACGTGATAATTGGCGTGAACCTCCGACGATAAAGCAGGTTTATGGAAGTGCGGGCACAATTCGAGCCCTTGCTCGCGTGATCAGTAAATCTGAATTCACTGACGATGATCATGTGATTAGAAAAAAACAACTTGATCGCTTGAACATACAAATTTCAAAAATGTCTAAAAAACGCATTACTGCATTACCCGGTATTGATAACAAGCGCGCTGAAATTTTAACTGCGGGTACGCGGGTGTTAAAACATGTCTTTGATTATTTTGGAATCGAACAACTCAAAGTAAGTAACAGGGGCCTTCGCGAGGGATTACTTTTAGATCTCTTAGAACATCCAAAGAAAAATCTAGGCGTTGTTCGTGAAACTGCCGAGCAAGAACGCTTAGAGTTTTTTAATACCATCGGTAGGCGATATCAATCTAACCGCAGTCATTGTCATCAAGTATGGAACATGGCGCGCTTACTTTTTGATGAGCTAGCCCCCGTGCATGGCCTTTCTTCAAACTTAAAGCCGATATTAATGGCTGCATCTATTTTGCATGACATTGGCCGCTATATCGCAGTGAACAGTAGTCATAAACACAGTCTTTATATTTTGCAAAATACAGTGATGCCTTTTTTTAGTGATAAAGAAAGACTCCTTGTCGCTAATCTCGCTCGCTATCATCGAAAGAGTCCGCCAAGAGTGGGGCATGAAGATTTTGATAAACTTGATGCTCCTGATAAGCAAAGTCTCTTTGGTTTAGCTTCAATTTTGCGTCTCGCAGATGCACTAGATGCCCCCCATGATCAAGGTGTGCGCTGGCTCAAATGTCAATGGGGGCCTGGCAAAGTGCATATCAGCGTCGACCTTAAAGAAGGTTCGCGCCTTAATCAGGTTGTGATAAAAGACAAAGCAAAACTTTTTGAAGATCATTTCAAGGTTATCGTTACAGTTTCACCTTTGAGCATGCCCAAAGAAGTGCGCTTCAGCACACAAGAAAAAGCTAAGATTTAATTGAGAAACTAATTTGAGCGATTAGCTTTTGTTTTTATTTAAGCGAAGCTAAATGCGTGAACAATCTCACCACCGCACCCGACGCACCTTTGTCAGGGTTGTATGCTGCTCGTCCGCCAACATTCCACGCTGTTCCTGCAATATCAAAATGTGCCCAGACGATTCCGTCTTCGACAAATTGACTTAAAAACGCAGCACCTTGGCTTGAACCGCCACCTTTTGCATTACCCATGTTTGAAAGATCGCCATAAGTACCTTTCATATCGTCGACATAATCATCAACGAGAGGTAATTGCCAAACACGCTCACCGCTTAAGTCTGCAGCTTTATGAATTTTTGCGAGAAATTTTTCATCTTTACAAAACACACCACTAAACACATTGCCCAATGCTACAACGCAAGCACCTGTGAGTGTGGCTGCATCAACAATGGCTGCAGGTTTATAGTTCTTGCAGGCATATGCGAGAGCATCGGCCAAAATCAGTCGACCTTCAGCATCAGTGTTATTCACTTCAACTGTTTTTCCATTCATTGCAACAAGCACATCACCAGGTTTAATTGCAGCATCGCCAGGCATATTTTCTGTGCTCGGCACGATACAAACGATATTTACTTTTAATTTTAATCTTGCTGCTGCGATGGTTGCTGAAATCACAGCGGCACCACCACACATATCAAATTTCATTTCTTCCATACCAGCTGAAGGCTTAATGCTGATACCGCCAGTGTCAAAAGTAAGACCTTTTCCGACGAGTACAAATGGCTTCTCTGATTTTTTACCGCCATTGTATTCCATAACGATAAAACGAGGTTCTTCTGCACTTCCGCGATTCACACCTAATAAACAACCCATATGTAAGGCTTCAATTTGTTTTTTATCATAGGCTTTATATTTAATGGGTAATCCCTTGCATGCGGCCTGTGTTCTTTGTGCAAGTACTATCGGAGTTAAATAATTTCCAGGAGCATTCCCTAGGTCCCGTGCGAAGTTTGTGGCTTCAGCTAAGATGGTTCCTTGTGTAAGGCCTGTTTGAAATTTTTTAATTGCTGCTTTATCAGCTAATGAAAAATTTAATTCTGTGAACTCAGTTTCTTTTTCTTTTCCTTCATCATCTTTTTTGCGAGATTTAAGTTCTGTGTATTTATATAAACCTAAAACCGCACCTTCAGCCATTGCTGAACCAGCGGCTTCCGCAGTTTTTGTAAAACGACGTGCAGTATGAAGTGCAACTGTTGCAGTTTTTGTTTTTTCACGTACCAAAGTTTTAACAGCAACTGCAGTAGCAATGCGCAAACTTTCTTCGTTGATCTTCCCCTTTTTTCCTAAGCCGACAACTAAGAGATTTTCAAAACCATCTGCGTCGCACGAACGAAAATAAACAGTTTCCTTTGTTGAGCCTTTGAAGCGACCATCTTTATATGCGCGCAAAATAAGTTCTTCGGCACGATCAACATCAACACCTTTTGTATCAAGTAGAAGTTTTTTGTCATCTTGTGCGGCAAACAAAACTAGAGTTTGTGCAGTGGCAAAACGTAGTGGACCAGCAACTGAAATTAGTTTCATGAAAAAACTCCTCTATGTCAAAAAAATGTCTTTTAAAAGAATGGGCAAATAACGACGCGAAAAATGTGTGTCGCAGTGTGCCTAGTCAGCAACGTCGTGATTATAAATAGGAAATGTAAGGAGTCAAAGAAATTTAATAAATTTTAAGGCACGTCAAAACTTTGTAACTATTTCAAATCATTTAACAAACTGGACTAAACATGTTTCGATTTTATATTGCCACGCTTAAGTTGAATGCTACAATTTATGTGTGGAGCGGAGGGGTTCATGGGTTTAATACCAATCGTCGTCGAACAAACAGCTAGAGGTGAACGCAGTTACGATATTTATTCTCGTCTTTTAAAAGACAGAATTATTTTTTTAGGAATGCCCATCAGTGACGATGTTGCTAACGTAATCATCGCTCAACTTTTGTTTCTCGAGATGGAAAGCCCCGAAAAAGATATTCATCTATATATCAATTCACCAGGTGGAAGTGTCACCGCTGGTCTAGGTATTTACGACATTATGCAATTTGTAAAATGCGATGTTAGAACCTACTGCACTGGACTTGCGGCTAGTATGGGATCACTTCTCTTAACAGCTGGTGCAAAAGGCAAACGCTATGTTTTGCCTCACGCGCGCATTATGATTCATCAACCCCTAATTCAGGGCGGTTTGGGTGGTTCAGCGAGTGATATTGAAATTCATGCCCGCGAACTCATTGACATGAAGCACAGACTTACCAAGATATATGAGAAGCATACCGGTCAGACTCATGAACAACTCATGAAAGATATGGACCGCGATAATTTTATGTCTGCTGATACAGCTGTAAAATACGGCATTGCAGATCAAATTGTTGAGCAACGTAAAGCCAATTTGGGAATACCAGGCAAATAAGGGGAGTCAAATGACCAAGAAAAGTGATGTATACGGCTCTTTAGTTTGCAGCTTCTGCGGAAAGACCCAAAAAGAAGTAAAGAAGCTAATTGCTGGTCCGAGCGTTTACATTTGTGATGAATGTATTGATCTTTGTAATGACATTATCATTGAAGAAAAAGAGCGTGAAGAAGTTCGCAGCGGTTCTCATAAAGTTCCAAAGCCCGTGGATATCAAATCTTTTCTTGATGATTACGTTATAGGACAAGAGCGAGCTAAAAAATCTTTGGCCGTTGCAGTTCATAATCATTACAAGCGTATCAACGCACTTGCTCATAAAACCAAAAACGATGTTGAGCTTCAAAAAAGTAATATTTTACTTATTGGGCCAACAGGTTCTGGAAAAACATTACTCGCGCAAACAATTGCTAAAATTTTAAACGTTCCTTTTGCAATGGCCGATGCCACTTGCCTCACAGAAGCGGGTTATGTTGGAGAAGACGTTGAAAACGTAGTTCTCAATTTACTTCAGGCCGCAGATTATGATGTTGAGCGTGCACAACGCGGCGTCATTTATATTGATGAAATTGATAAAATATCGAGAAAATCTGAAAATCCTTCAATTACCCGTGATGTTAGCGGCGAAGGTGTTCAACAGGCATTATTAAAAATCATCGAGGGTACGGTTGCGAATCTCCCACCAAAAGGTGGGCGTAAGCATCCTCAACAAGAATTTATCCAGGTCGATACCACTAATATTTTATTTATTTGCGGCGGTGCATTCGGCGGCCTTGAAAAAATCGTGGAAGGCCGCGTTGAGAATAAGAGTCTAGGTATAGGAGCTGATATTAAAACAGCACAAGAAAAGAGTTACTCTAAAGTTCTCGAGCACTTGCAGCCCGACGATCTCATTAAGTTTGGTTTAATACCTGAATTTATTGGCCGTCTGCCAATCGTTGCAGTCCTTGAGGAACTCACAGAAGAAGCTCTCATTGAGATTCTTGTTAAACCAAAAAATGCTCTTACCAAACAATACATGCGTTTATTTGAATACGAACAGGTAAGTTTGCAGTTTACTGAAGAGGCGCTAAAAGAAGTGGCAAATCAAGCCATCAAGCGCAAAACTGGAGCGCGGGGATTGCGAGCAATTTTAGAACAATCAATGCTCGATATCATGTACGAAATTCCTTCTAAAGCGCATGTAAAAGAATGTATTATTGATAAGGAAGTAATCGCTAACAAAAAGTTGCCACAATTGATCTATCGCACGGAAGAAGAGATCAAGGCATCTGAAGAGGCGAAAACAGAGGCGGAATCGGCTTAAAGCGCATCACCGGTTCGGCTTCCACCCAATAAACCTACAAGGAGGCAAGATGAGCCAGGGATCCAAAAAAGAAACACTCACACTTCCACTATTGCCCTTACGTGACGTGATAGTGTTCCCACACATGATGATGCCGTTGTTTGTAGGTCGTGAAAAGAGCATCAATGCTCTTGAAGATGCTATGAGCAAAAAAACCGACATCGTCTTGGCCGCACAAAAAGAGGCAAAAACAAATAATCCTGAACCCGCTGACATTTATCAGGTGGGTACATTAGGCAGCATCATCCAGCTTCTTCGTTTGCCTGACGGAACCGTAAAAGTTTTGATCGAGGGAAAACGTCGTTTAAAAATAAAACAATTCGTTTCAAATGATAATTTTTTCGTCGTTGAATGTGACGAAATGCCAGAAAAAGTTGATAACAAAATTGAATCAGAAGCTTTGATCAGATCAGTAAAAGCAACTTTTGAAACATATGTAAAACTCAATAAACGTATTCCACCTGAAATGCTCATGTCAGTTGCGAGTATTGATAGCCCGGGGCGTTTGGCAGACACTATTGTTGCCCAACTTAATCTCAAACTTGAAGACAAACAAAAAGCTCTTGAGATTAGTGATCCAGGTAAACGTCTTGAAGAACTTTTAAGTCTCATGAGTGGTGAGATTGAAATTTTGCAAGTTGAGAAAAAGATTCGCTCCCGTGTTAAAAAGCAAATGGAGAAATCTCAAAAAGAATATTATCTCAACGAGCAAATGCAAGCCATTCAGAAAGAACTTGGCGAGAAAGATGATTTCCAACAAGAGATTATTGAACTTGAAAAAGCTTTCAAGAATAAGCCTTTGAGCAAAGAAGCATCTGAGAAAGTAAAAAAAGAAATCAAAAAACTCAAGATGATGTCGCCCATGTCTGCAGAAGCAACAGTTGTTAGAAATTACATCGACTGGGTTTTGTGTTTGCCATGGCAAAAATATTCTAAAGATAAAACAGATATCGTGGCAGCAGAGAAAATTTTAGAATCAGATCACTACGGTCTTGAAAAAGTTAAAGAGCGAATTCTTGAGTACCTCGCTGTTCAAAGTTTGGTTGAATCTCAAAAGGGTCCAATCTTGTGTCTCGTTGGCCCTCCCGGGGTTGGTAAGACTTCATTGGCAAAATCTATTTCTAAATCTATGAATCGTAACTTCGTACGCATCAGCCTTGGTGGAGTGCGTGATGAAGCTGAGGTTCGTGGACATCGACGTACATACATCGGTGCAATGCCTGGCAAGATTATTCAAGCCATGAAAAAAGCAGATACAGGAAACCCTGTTTTCTTGCTCGATGAAATCGATAAGATGAGTACCGATTTTAGAGGCGATCCCTCAAGTGCTTTACTAGAGGTTTTAGATCCCGAGCAAAATATTAATTTCGGCGATCACTACCTTGAAGTTGATTATGACTTAAGTAAGGTGACTTTTATCACAACGGCGAACTCACTTCATTCTATCCCAAGACCACTCCTTGATCGTATGGAGATCATCGGTCTTGAAGGGTATACAGAAGAAGAGAAGTTTCAAATTGCAAAAAGATATTTGGTTCCGAAGGTTATCGAAGCAAATGGTTTGAAACCTTTTAAAGTTACAATTAATGACAGTGCAATTAAAGCGACCATCCGTGGTTATACAAAAGAAGCGGGTGTTAGAAGTTTGGAGCGTGAGCTTTCAAATATCTGTCGTAAAGTAGCTCGCAAGCTTTTGGTTACCAAGAAAAAAGGCTTCGTAGTCAATGCTAAGAATCTCAAAGATCTCTTGGGATCTGCGAAGTACAAGTTTGGTAAAATCGAAGATAAAAACGAAATCGGTCTTACAAACGGAATGGCTTGGACAGAAGTTGGCGGCGATCTCTTGGTTGTTGAGGTAAGCGTTGTTCCAGGTAAAGGAAAGTTCATGGTCACGGGGCAACTCGGCGATGTCATGAAAGAATCAGCTTCAGCGGCGATGAGTTATATTCGAAGTCGTGCAGTGCTTTTTGGTCTTGATAAAGAATTTGTACAAAACATTGATATTCACATTCACGTTCCTGAAGGAGCAATTCCTAAAGATGGTCCTTCAGCGGGTATCACGATGGCAACATCCATTGTCTCTGCTCTCACAAAAATTCCTGTGAAAAAGACAGTGGCAATGACTGGTGAGATCACATTACGTGGACGTGTACTTCCCATTGGTGGCTTGAAAGAGAAAATTTTAGCTGCTCATAGAGGAGGCATCAAAACAATCATCTGTCCTAAAGAAAATGAGAAAGACCTAAAAGATATTCCTAAAAAGGTCATTCAACAGATGAAGATCATTCTTGTTGATCACGTTGATCAAGTAATTGTGAATGCTCTTGATATTAGAAAGCCTGAGGAAATCTTTAAAACACGCACCCATAGCGATGCTGAGGGTATTAAAGCTAATTATTCAGGTCAAACAACACACGCACACTAAGTGTATTTAAATATGTAATTTTTATAAACGGCCCTCGCAAGAGGGCCTTTTTTATTGCCTAGTTATTAGACAGCTCATTTCATAAATTCCTTGCCACAATTCACTTAATGTAAGAAATTACGAACACAAATGTAAGGGTATTACATTTTGAGGGGGGTTCAAATGAGTTTACCATTGGCCCAAGAATATAATTATGAAATGGGTCGTCTCTATTATGATCGAGCGGAGTATTCAAAAGCTCTAGAACGATTCGAAAAAGCCTGTGCACTATTTATTGAAAACAAACAATATGATCGTTATGTCGATGCACTTAATTATGTGTTGCGCATTCTTGTTGAACGCGAAGAATTACAAAAAATCCAAAATGCAAAAGAATCGCTTCAAGATTTAGTTGTACGCGAAGGATACGAATTAAGTTCGCGCACCCATTACATTCTTGGTTTGTGTTCTTACTACCGCGATGGTCAAGAATCAGTCTCGATGGACTATTTTCAAAAAGCACTCAAGATTGCTCTCGATAAAGATAATAAAGTGGATATGTGTTACGCGATCTATGGAATTGCAAACAGCTACTACTCCACAGGCAAGCTGGAAGAGGCTTTGAAGGAACTTTATAATTTGGAAGTTTTTTTTGGTGCCTTACAAGTTCCAGATCTCCAAGTAAGTTCTCGTCTCCTTAACGGCCTCATTCACCGTAATCGGGGAGAGTATGACCGTGCGATTGAATGTTTTTGGCAAGCCTATGAAATGTTAAAAACCAATAGCAATATGCTTCTTTACTATAATGCTTTGTACGGTTTGGGTTCGACATTTCAACGCTCTGGTGATGTGCAGCTCGCACGACTTTATTTGCAACTTGCACTCAGAAGCGTCAATGAAGCGGAACTACCTCGCATGACAAGACTCTTAAAAGGAGCCTTGGCAGAACTTGGACATCAAACAGAAAACCGTGATTTTGATTTAGTGTTTGAGCCAGAAAGTAATTCAGTTGTAGAGAGAAGTTTAGGTAGGGTTAATTTTAAGAATCAATTTATCTTAATAGATCTGTTGCATCTGTTTTTGAAAAATCCTGGGCGGGTATTTCCTAAGGAAGTTCTTGTAAGAAAAGTTTGGGATCAAGAGTATGATCCGACGATTCATGACAATAAAATTTATGTGACCATTAAAAGGTTGCGTCAATTGATTGAACCTGACTTTAATAAACCGAAATATATTTTTCGGGGTAAAAACGGCTACTATTTAAATAAATCCGCAAGGGTACTAGTTGGCCATTAATAACGAGATCACATAACTTCGATGTGACGGATGGGGAAATGATGTATTTACGAAATCTTACTTTAGCCTTTTTGAGCGTTTTATTGTTTTCTATGGCAGCGGTTGCTAAAGATGGCCCGTTTCCAGTGGCGGGAGCAGTTGGAAAGTGGTGGGTATCCCAAGGTTCGTCATCAAAGTATTCAGTTCAGATAGAAGTAGGTAAAAACTACAGTAAAAATATCTTAAAACTTGATGACCAAAAAGAAATCATCGTTTCAGTAGTGTTACGAGACGAAAAAAACATCGTTGTTGGAACTGGTACCAAGGTACATAAACTCAAAAAGTCGGTTTTAGTGGTTCCAATGTATGATTTGCGTACGGGACAGTCTTTTCAACTTGTGATGCGTGCTATTTATGATAATGTCCGCTCCACAAATGCACGGCCGTTTAAGCTGTCTGCGGATGTAGTTGATCTGTATGACCAATTAAATCCGTTGCGAAGATTGGTTCTAGAACGGCTGAACTAAAAATGGGTGCTTAGCTCAGCGGTAGAGCGTCTGCCTTACAAGCAGAATGTCGTAGGTTCGATCCCTACAGCGCCCACCAAGTTTTATAAGTTTAGGTTTCAAGTTGGGGTGTTAGTTAAGTTGGTTATAACGTCCGCCTGTCACGCGGAAGGCCACGGGTTCGAGTCCCGTACACCCCGCCATTTTCAACAAGCATTTTAAGCCGATCAGGCAAATCACCAAATAACCTAAGTACTTGAAACCACGAGGCAGAGCCTCGCATTGTCAGCCCGAAATTTCGTGAAATTTCACGAAATGTCATGAGTTTGCTTCTTCCATGCTTCTTTTTTGCTTCTTATTTCTAGAGCTAAATTGCTGAAATGCCGTCGATAACGGGTTCAGTAATTTTCTGTGAACTCTGTAGTTCTGCGCTGATTTGCTTTTAGACCTGCTTCAAAGTTTAAACGGGAATTTTTCCGCTTTGAGGCAGGTCTTCTTCCTTTCGTTCTTCTGATCGCTCACTCCATTGCCGTGCGCTTTTCCTTTCCCTTTCCAAAGGGCCCGCCCGTCCTTCGGACCGTCATGCCTTTGGGCTATCGCTAAAAGGGCAAGGGCTTACGGCACTCCATTCGCTTTCGATGCCCCTTTCCCCTCTGCTTTGGGCGAAGGGGAAAAGGTTCCTCGAATCAACGAAAGGAAAAGTCCATGAAACAGTACAGCTCAGAAATGAAAAAGGTCGTTCTCAACATTTTGAAGAGTCATGATCAGCTTGAAAAGTTCCTTAGTTCCGAAGAATTTCATTACAGGATCGAACGCCCAAGCTTTCTTCCTCTAGTTATTGAGCGCCAATCCGAAAGAGTGACAGTGACTCACTTGAAAAAGATCAACGTTCCGTTGCAAGTCTCAAATTGCGCTGAATTTTTTCAACTGTTTATTTCATCGGACGGTAGTGTCTCAATCCTCAGAATAGTTCAGCGAACTGAAACCGTTCGAATGTTGCTCCAATTCATTCTTTAGAGCCCGCCAGGAAGGAATGCGATGAGAAAGCAAATCGTAGAATTCCGTCCCGTGATTCAAAATTTTAGCATGAGTCAGTTCATGAACAATCACATAGTCGATGCACTCCATGGGCGATACAACAAGTTCTGCATTAAGCACGACGAGGTTTTTATTGGGATGAAATTCGCCCCACCTTTTGGACATTTTTTTAATTAAAAGCTGAACGGAGTCCTGCATGAAGACTTGAGCATGGAAACTGAACCTTTCGGATAAAACCCCACTAGCTTTTTTAAAGTACCATCCAAGCAAAAGTGACCGTTTTAGTTCAAGATTTTCAGGAAACGTACAATTGAGGATTAGCTTGTCGTCCAGAATCTCAACGGCATCGTAATTGGATTCAAAAATCTTGAGGCGATAATGCCGACCTAAGAAGTAAAAACTCTCGCCAGACACCAACGCCTTACTTGGTTGCGGTACTGGATTAAATCCTGCCAGTCTTTGCTGCTCCAGAAGCCACGAGCCTCGTTTGATAATAATTTCTTTGATCTTATCAAGGGTTGCATCTTGAGGTGCCGTCACTTCAACCGCACCATCAGGCAGTACAGCTATCCCCAGAGTCTTTCGTGCGGATCTCTTGATTCTAAATTCAATTTTAGAACTTCCGTATTCTACAAACTCAAGCACTCTTAAGTGTTCCTTCTCTTTGCAACCATGATTAGTGTGTTAATGATCTCGTCCATCTTGTCCGAGGTCAAATTTAATTCGTGCCGCCCCTTCAGTGCGTAAAGTAGATCCTCAAGGTCGATGGCCATTTTATTCTGCACATCACGGTTGCCCGACCAATCACGGATCTTGTGTTTCTCTATGACCTCATGAACTTTTAAAGCACTGTCGGCCATAACCTCGTCTGCATCAGCAACTTCAAGACCAAGCTCTTGTCGTAATACACCGTAATAAGCTTTCGCATCGTCTGAGTTTCGGATGCTGGCCGGATAATCGGACTTATTTTTTCCCCGCATAGTTTCCATGGCTTCAGTTACCTTCGCCAAATACTGACCATCAGACAGTCGTTTGGCCCTGTGGGCTTTGATGGCTTCATCAATCATTTCAGATAATTTTTTATAAAGAGCTGGATCTTCTTCTGATTTTTCGGCGATTGATCTTTTCAATCGAGAAGCAATTGTGTCGGCCTTGGCGGCTTGATTTTCGATTCCATCCAATTCCTTTTGGAACTCAGCTTCATCAAATACGTTAGCCTGTTGAATGATGATTTTTACTTTGTCTGCTTCGACGTATTTATTAACCATATTACGAATCTGCTTTTCGTAAGATGAATAATCTACTGTTTCGCCGTAGCGTTGTTTTACCGCAGCGCGAAGCTCGATAAACATTTTCAGATCTCGCTGGTACATATTTTTAGTCTCAGCGGCAGTTTCATCTTGGAATTTCGCATTCCCGTTAGCAATTCTTAAGGTATTTGAAAATGCCGTTAGTTTTTTGTAGAATTCTTGACGACCGTCCAGGGGTTCAAGATGTCTCTGCAAACTTTCGGTGTCCGATTTATTTTGAACTTCTTTAAAAATCTCCCACACATTAGTGTGCCGTTGAGATAGTTCCCTGATTTCAAGTTCGGTGTTGACGATCGTACCTACGATGTCTTCCTTTTCGAAGCCCTCGTTTTCTAGCGCTGCGTAGGTATCGATTGCATCATTTAATTCACCGAAGATCCCGCGATAGTCGATAACAAGGCCGTGGCTTTTTCCTTCAAAGACGCGGTTCACCCTAGCAATCGCTTGTAGGATATTATGTTCTTTCAGCCTCTTATCCACATACAGAACAGAGTTTTTTGGAGCATCGAAACCTGTTAATAACTTATCTACAACGATCAGTACTTCTGGTTCATCAGATTTTTTAAAAGCTTTGATAATCTTTTCGTTATATTTTTCTTCAGAGCCATACTGAGCCATTACGCTTTTCCAGTAGGCTTGAACTTCTGGGATGTTGGATTCATCTAAATCTGCGTGATCTTCACGAGTATCAGGGCCCGAGATAATCACTTCAGTTTTGATTTCGCCGAAGCTATCAAAGAATTTCTTGTATCGGATGGCACTTTCTTTACTCGAGCAAGCCAGCTGCCCTTTGAAACCAGTTCCTTTAAAGTTCGCCTTAAAATGTTCTTGAATATCGAAAGCGATTTCTTCTAATCGCTGATTAGTTTTTAATATTTCTTCTTCTCGGTGGAACTTCTTTTTAAGATCCGCTTTCTGCTGATCAGTTAAGTCTTTCGTAATCCGCTCGAACCATTTATCGATCTGCTCTTTATTACCACGAAGCTCGCTCATGCGGCCTTCATATAAAAGCGGAACAACTGCGCCGTCTTTCACGGCTTGATTCATTGTGTATTTATGAATGAAGCCACCAAACTTTTGGGCCGTCGTTTTTTCTTTCTTTAAAAGTGGTGTGCCCGTAAAGCCTATGTAGCAAGCATTCGGGAGCATATTCACCATCTTGGCATGACTGATTCCGTACTGTGATCTGTGGCTTTCATCCACCAGCACAAAAACATTGTGACTTAAAACTTTCAGGTCTTTCTTTTTACTGGCCGATTCAAACTTGTCGATAATGGTTGTGATGATGGATTTCTTTTCTTCTTCAATCAGGTCGATTAAGTTTTGACCGGAACTTGCCTTAGCAAGCTCAGCCTCTTTGCCGCAAGCAAGGAAGGTCTTATAAATTTGATCGTCCAAATCCACACGGTCAGTGACCAATACAATCCTTGGATTTGTGATGCTTTCATCAAGGGCCAGTGCCTTGGCCATCATCACCATCGTGAGCGATTTACCAGAACCTGTGGTATGCCAGATGACTCCGCCTTGTCGTTTTTGATCGCCACGAACTTTGGTGACTCGCTTTAAGGTTTCTTTGATCGCGAAATACTGTTGATAGCGGCAAACTTTCTTTTCTTTATTGTCGAAGACAATAAACTGATAAATCAGCTCCATCAATCGTTCGGGCCGAAGTAGTGAATGAATGGTCCGATCTTGGGCCGATGGTAGACGACTGCCATCATTCCAAAGACCTTCCATGATTTTCTGTATATGAGGTTCTCGCTCAGAAAAGATTATAGTTTTATCTGAAACACTCAGCGGTTTGTTAATTAAGACCTCGAGACCTTTTTCTTGACCCTCGGAATCTTCTTCTTTCCACACAGCCCAGAACTCTTCTGATGTCCCAGTGGTTCCGTACTTGGCTTTGTTCTGGGCAAGACTCAGTAGAATTTGCGAAAAGGTAAACAGTTCGGGAATTTCGTCAGTCTTTTGATTTCTTAAGCACTGACTAATTCCTTCTTTAACTGCGTCATCGTTGAGCCCCGGCTTTTTACATTCAATCACTACAAGGGGGATGCCGTTGACGAATAAAACAATGTCCGGTCGTCTGGTTTGATGCGAGTGTCGTTTCTCAACCTCGTATTCATCAGTCACATGGAAGATGTTTTTATGCGGTTCTTTCCAGTTAATGAATTGCAGCGAATAGCTGCGGCTCAGGCCATCAATGCTCTGCTCTAAGCTTTTACCTAAAGTAAGCAGATCATAAATTCGCTCGTTATTTGATAAGAGTGAGTCAAAAGGGATATTAGAGATCGCAGTAACGGCCTCTTTGATATTCTCACGACTAAACAGGACAGCTCCATTTTTAGATTTGATGGAGTTGTTCTTAGCAAGCCAATCCTCAAGTACGGATTCTAGCACAACTTTGCTTTGCTTGCCGTCACGGAGCTTGATCGTTTCGCTTGGTGCCAGATATTGATAGCCAAGGTTTACCAAAAGGTGAATAGCGGGGATGTGGGAAACCAAATCCTCCGTGTGTTTTGCTATAGCCATTTTTACTTCCTTCCTTGGCCTGTGAGGATGTACTTACCCCCAAGGTTAGATGTATCGATCTCGATAAATTCAAAGCTGTTGTCGTAGTACATGACTTCAAGAGTGAGTTGTGAAGAATCAATTTCTATTGATGCTTGAAATATCTCGGTCGGTGATAAGACAAAATCTGTAGCTTCCTGCTCGAATTTAGGCTGATACTTGTCTAGGTCTTCAGGTGAATATCTTTTTACCTTTAGCAAGGTTGGGTCTAACAATTTGAAGCCTAAAGACTGGCGACCATTCCCTAATATTCTCAGTCTTCTAACAGGCAAGGATTCCTTACCAATATTAATTATAGTCATGCCGCCAAAAACTTTTGGGGTTAAACTTTGGGTTCCATTGTACCAAATATGAACGAGAGGCTTTTTGGTCACCTCCACAGACGCCTGTAGGTTTAGGGTGCTTTCTGAGACTTTCCACATCCGCCATGCCGCTAATGCTGAAACGACCGTGGCCACTGCACTAACACCTGTTGCCACCAACATAACCCAAGTTGATAAATCACTCATATACTTCCGCCCCAAAGATTTGCGGAATCTGCATCAAATAGAATGACTTCTAGAGGCGATCTCGCTGCACGCTCAACATTAAGGCTTTGCGCCTTATTAATAAGATCAGCAGGATAATTGGGATTACCACCACGGAATAAACTGATAAATATTCGTTTGATTTTACCTTTTCTGATATGACCTAAAATATGATCGTCAGAATTATTTAGTGAGTGTCCAAATACAAACAGATCGGCATCCTTCATGTCACACACAGCCTCAAAACTCCGAAGCGCTTTTGAAAGGTAGCCGTTATGATTTATTCGAGTTAGCTTTTGATCTGAAGTGCCTTCTGCCACGAAGAGAGGATAAAGGTCTTTAGTAATCGCATCTCTTACCTGAGAAATTAGGGGACGACCTGAATCTGCCCACACATATTTCCTAGTTTGGCTTCCAGAATCGTAAAGGTGCAAAGCTCCGTGTAGAAAGAAAAACGTTGGACTATGAGGGGAATCAAAAACGCGATAATCGATTCCAAACTCCTCATCTCCCAAACGAAACCCATCGTCGATATCGTCGGTTCGTGCCTCTCGACTATGTACAAGGACCCAGTACAATAAAACATCGTAATTGAGGGTGTATATCTTCTTAAAATTCGCTAAAAAAGAATTACACGAGATTTTTTGAGCATCTGTTACTTGATTGGTTGATTCAGGATGGCGAGAAGATATTGTTTCAACAAGAATTTGCTTCAATTTTTCTGCGTCAGATTTAATTTTGACCACAAGGTGTGGATCTGCTGAGTAAGTACCAGCTATTGTAGCCGCATTTTCCATTGCTCTGATAACTTTCTCAAAATCAGATGTGCCAATCTGATCAAAAATTGAAGCAAGCTCGGGTGATGACGAAAAATCGGCCTCTTCTCGAATGGAGCTATAAGAGAAAATATCTCTAAATAAAGCAGTACTAAATCCATTCCCTAAAAGGAGGTAACGTTTTGATGGATTCTGCGACTTAACAATAGCATCCTGAAAAGAAATTACGTTCATACTTTAACTCTCTTTTTTCCAGTGAGGAGTTGCTGCATGAGACCCTGTTTTTGGCGGCTATAAGCAGCCAAAATTTTTTCAATTGTACCGACTTCTTGAAGCAATCCATCCAAAACATTTGAAATCATTTTTTGCTCATTTTTACTCGGGATAGAGATTTTTAGCTGTGTCATTCTCTCTCTTGAGAGGTTGTATCTCGTTGCTCCTTGACCGAGTTTTACTATCTGGCTTCGTATTTTTTTTGATCGAAAGTAATGCAGTGCAAATTCGGGAATAAGAACTTCAAAGTTATTCAATCTAAATCCAAAACAAAAACTATTTAAATAGACAGCATCATGAGTATCAAGAATGACAGAACTCATGCCGACTTCGTCTGGTGTTTCAGAGGAGCCTGTAAAGATAATATCACCTAAGACAACCTTGTTTTGTTTTTCGCCATCGCTCACGCTGACGAGTTCGCACATTTCAAAATCGACACGAGGTTTTCTAAAAACAGAATTATAGGTTATGAACCTTTTGTCCCCACCAATAAAATCGTTTTTGTTTTTCCCTGATAGCCCATTATATCCTTTAGCAAGGTCATTTAAGACCCCACTCCACTTTGGGACCAAGGGATTCGTTAATAAATCTCTCATATAGGTGTAATGAGCAGACTTGAGTCTAACTATTTCTTTCAGCTTCTCAATCGCTTCGTCCCAAGTGGAAAGGATCTTGGCGATTTTTTCTTGTTCGTTGAGCGGAGGAATTTCCATCTCCACATTTCGTATCGAGTCCAAGCTAAGTCCAGCTTTTGAGCCAGAATCATTAAGCTTTTGTATTCTCTTTTGCACCTGAGGAGACGAAAGCTGATGTGCAATAAATTCTTTATGAATGTCTTTTGAATCGATACGAACCAGAGCAATATGCTGATTGATATAACTTGGGACTTTTGGCTCACTTCGGATATATCCCACAATTCCAAGGTCTGCTGTGATTGATACAAGTATGTCGCCAGTTTGAAGTCTGGTTCTCAATCCCTCCTGTGAACCAGATGGCAGAGAAACAAACTTCATATCGGAACAATCGAGATTTATATTATCTCTTCGGAGATTCGTAATTCTAATGAAGCGATCTCCTGAGCCTGAGTAGTATGCAGCCCAACCTCTCGATCCACTTGTTACGTAGGCATCAAGTCCACCGATAGATTTGATTTCCCACCCACTAGGCATCATATCCAAGCTCCTTCAAATAACCCTTCATCTGAGCTTGAACGGTGGATAGCTCTTTTTCTAATTGGTTAATTTCCTTCTGAACAGCATTGATGTCGATCTCGGTCTCTTCCTCGAAGGTGTCCACATAGCGGGGAATGTTGAGGTTGTAGTCGTTCTCGACGATCTCTTTCTTTTTAGCCTTGTAAGCATACTTATCGACGGACTCACGAGCCTTGTAAGTGTTAACGATCTTCTCGATGTCTTGTGTTCTTAGAGTGTTTTGATTTTTTCCGTCTTGGAACTCACGACTGGCATCAATGAATAAAACCGAGTCGTCTTTTTTCTTCTTCTTAAAAATTAAGATGGCAGCAGGAATACCTGTTCCGAAGAAAAGATTGGAAGGCAGTCCAATCACAGCATCAAGCAAATTATCGTCGATCATAGATTGTCGAATTTTTCCTTCGGCAGCTCCGCGGAATAGAACTCCGTGCGGAACAACTACACCGACGCGGCCAGAGTCTTCAGTGATGGTTTCCACCATGTGCGAGATAAAAGCGAAGTCGCCCTTTGTTTTTGGCGGCAACCCCCGATGGAAGCGGTTGTAAGCATCTGCGGATGCTTCCTCATATCCCCATTTCTCTAGCGAGAATGGTGGATTTGCCACCACGACCTCAAACTTCATCGTGCTATTTTTCTCGATGAGCTTTGGATTTCTGATGGTGTCGCCCCACTCAATTCGGGCGTTGTCCACTCCGTGCAGAAACATATTCATCTTCGCAAGGGCATAGGTCTGACCATTGACCTCCTGGCCATAAAGGTAGAAATCGTTGACGTCTTTTTTAAGAAGCTGATTTGCACACTTGATAAGTAATGATCCAGAACCGCAGGCAGGGTCACAAATGCGGTCACCCTTTTTCGGATCAATCAGTTCAGCAACCAACTCTGAAACTTCGGCAGGAGTATAAAACTCTCCAGCCTTTTGGCCGCCGCCTGCTGCGAACTTGCCAATGAGGTATTCGTAGGCACTACCAATAACGTCCAAGTTTCCAATCCTGCTTGGGCGAAGGTCCAATTTTGGATTATTAAAGTCTTCAAGTAGGGATTTCAGCCTTGTGTTTCGATCTTTCGTCTGACCCAACATGGCCTCGCTGTTGAAATCGATATTTCTAAAGACCCCACTGAGTTTTTCTTTGTTGGCATCTTCAATTTTCTCTAGGGCTACATTGATGATCTCGCCGATGTTGGATGCATTTCTTTGTTCAAAGATGTCTTTGAAATGGCACTTCTTTGGAAGAACAAATCTCTCTTTTTTAAGACGACTTTGGATTCGCTCTTTGTCGCCCTTATATTGCTTATCGAATTCTTCGTACTTTTCTTCCCAAGTGTCCGAGATATATTTCAAGAACAACATCGGGAGCAGGTAGTTCATGTAAGTGGCAGAGTTTAAAATCCCACGGAAAGTGTCGCAGGCTTGCCAGAGTATTTGATTGATTTCGTCTTGATTGACTTGGTTTTGTTTGTTGCTCATGTGTTTTCCTTTTGATTGCTAAATTTTGTTAGAGTCGCATCTACGAGGACCCGCCGTTTTTCTACGAGGGCCTCCATAATTTCTTTTTCCAGATTTGCGGCTTGAATTAGTTTGATGAAGCGATCTTGTTCTTGAAGTGGAGGCAATACGACCTCCATCTCGTTCAATAGATTCTTAGGGATGTTCAAGACAGAGCTGCCCATTGCATTCTGTTTAAAAAACTTCCCCCCGTGGATCTCGGAGTTGATGAACCAATGAAGATACTCGGCTCTGATTAGATTCTTTTTCACCGACAAAATATTGAACGTCGGTGCCGCCACAAGATTCGGTAAGTCGGCATCGACCAGAACACTGTATGGGAGGGAGCCACGGAAGACCCTCGGCACGAACAGGAGATCGCCTTTTTTGACCAACCGAGGCCCAATTCGGCCCTTTAAATTGATTTTATAGAGGGCCTCAGTCTTGACACCCGAATCCTTGGTCACATCTTTCATTTGGACGATAAAAAAGTCCCCGGACGGGGTGTTTTCTATTTTGTCCCGGATCGGCTGACCAAGGTAAATGTCGGTAACCTCAGATAGTTTTTTAATCATTATATTTTTCCTTGCGGTAATTAGATTACTGCGATATGATTATGTCAACAGTAATTAAATTATTGCAGAACTTTGAGGGGGAGTCGATGGCCAGAAAGGTCTTTTTTAGTTTTAAATATGAAGATGTTTCTAGGGCTATGGTTGTCCGAAATAGCTGGGTCACTCAGGGTGCTCCTACATTTCAAAATGTTGCATTGACCACATTAGCAAAAGGTAACTTCGATCAGATCAAAAAGAACAATGATGGGAAACAGAATTGCTGATGGTCACCAAGATTGAGAAACTTTTAAGAGCCGAGCCTAACATCATGGCGAAAGACATTGCCAAGAGGTTAGGCTGCACAAAAGGTGAACTCAATCCAATCCTCTACGCCAATCAAGACAGGTTCGCTGTGGATGCAGAGTATCGCTGGCGATTAATGGGGAAAGAGATCACGATTACTTTTGGGGGCGATTGTTGGGTCAATTGCGATTCGTTTGAAGTGACTTTACAAGATGCAGGTGATGGTCTTGAAAATGCCACAAAGGTTTCCTTCATTTTGCCTAAAGGCTGTTACTTTCTGCTAGACGCCTTAGCGAGATTGCTTGCCCTTTGTAATCAACTGGCTTTTAGAAAAGTAGATGTAACGATTGATTTCAGCAACGACGGAAAACTCAAACACTACTTGAACAGGGCTGGGTTTTTCGATCATCTCAACGAGAGCATCAATGTCTTACCTCAGCGACCGACGACTTCAACGGCCACAAGCCACAGGGGACAAAGTGAAAATCTTGTTGAGCTTGGTATCGTAACACCACATGAGGATGAGGACGCGAAAGATGAGCTAATAAAAAGGCTCACTGCTAAATTTCTATCTCTTACGGGCGACAACTATAAAACAGCTGTGTCCACGATCTTCGCCGAACTGACGGGTAACATCCAAGATCATAGTGAAACGAAATTAAATGGCTTTGCGGGCCTTCAAAAATATGGAGGACAGTCTCCCCATATTCAAACAATCGTTTCTGATAGTGGCGTTGGAATTGCCACATCTTTAAGGCCATCACTGCAAACGCATTACAAAACGCTGTACGACAAGTATCACGAAGAGAGCGTGGAGAATGACCTCGCCCTGGTAACCGAAGTGATGAGTAAGGGTTTAATCAGTAGATACGGAGCTGGGCGCGGCTTGGGATTTCAAACAAGTCGAGACAGAGCACTAAAGTTCAAAGCAAAGTATTCCGTTCGCCAAGAAAACTTCAGTTTGGAGTTTATCTTTGAAGACGAACAACTAAAGCGTGTTATCAAAAAAAAGAATCTAGCGAGAATTACAGGAACTCATATCTGTTTCGACTTCGTGATTGACTAGTCCTGTTTTTCCTGCTTAAATTAAGCAGATGAACCAGAAAAAGACCGTCATTAAATTGAAAGCCATCGTTGGTAAAGACACCGCTTTTGGTAACCCCTTGGGCCGTCAGGTCTATCAAAAACTACAGGCCGAGTTAGACGCGCATCCAGCAAGTAAAACCATTGGAATTTCCTTTGAGGGTATGGAGATGATGGACGCTTCCTTTGCGCGAGAAAGCGTTGTTTCACTCGCCAAAGCCAAAAGGGGCGAAGTTGGATTCTATTTAAGGGATTTTGCTTCCAAAGACCTGATGGACAACTTTGACTATGCCGCAAAAGCTAAAGATCAGCCGATGATCGTTATCAAAGACAAAGGTTTTGATACTATCGGCCCAGACCTGAGTGATGGCGTAAAAGAAGTGCTTGGATTTATTATGAAAAAAGGAATTGTAACAACCTCGATGGTTGCTGATGAACTGAAAATCAAGATCCCCAACGCCAGCGTTAGACTCAAAAAAATGCTCGATCAGGGCCTTTTGTTAGGCGGAAAAGAAGCCGCTGAGAGTGGCGGCCTTGAGTACAACTTCTTGGCTATAAAATAATCTCCTTAATCTGCTTGATTTAATCAGAATTCATGTCATACTTTATATGAAGAGCTGCGTTGGCGGCTTTTTTGATAACATCTGATTAAACTGATTAATTTAATCAGAGCACTTGTGGGGGAGATATCATATGGCAAACAAAAAACCTGTTCACACTGTCCCTAGCGGAAGCGGTTGGGCAAATAAACAAGGTGGAAAGACGACGTCCACACACCACACAAAGGCTAACGCGGAAACCGAAGGTCGTCGTCAAGCCAAGCGCTCTGAAACAGAACACGTTATTCACAAAACCAATGGGCAAATTGGCGAGAAAAATAGCTATGGGAACGATCCTTGCCCACCTAAAGACAAGAACTGAGGGTGCGCATCTTGAACGCGGATTCGGATAAGACTTTTAAGATTTTAGCTATTGATGGCGGGGGCATCCGAGGGGTTGTCCCCGCCCATATCATTCAACAAATGCACGCCAAATTTAGAGTCACCCCAGCACAACACTTTGATCTAATCGCGGGAACCAGCACAGGGGCCATTATTGCCGCAGCTCTTGCTTGTGAAATTGAACCGTCCGCGATCATCGATCTCTACAAAAAGCACGGGTCGCGTATTTTTCGCAAAAAGTGGTCTCTAATTCCATCGTCGCTTGGACTTGGCTGGCTTAAATCGCTACTCCATAGCTCCTACACCCACGATGAATTATCAAAACTGCTTAGGGAAGTTTTCGGGGATAAAAAACTGGGCGAAGTAAAAATTCCGCTGATGTTGCCCTCGACAGATATTGGCAATGGTCGTGTTCATGTTTTTAAGTCGGGCTATTCCGATAAATTCACCCGGGACCCCGATGTATTCGTGCGAGATGCCGTCATCGCATCTTGTAGTGCCCCGACTTTTTTTGATCCCTACAAGATGAAGGAATACCTTTTGGTCGATGGCGGGCTATGGGCAAACAATCCTGCATTAACCGCCACCATCGAAGCCATACACCGTATGAACAAAGATCCAAAATCCTTAAGGGTTTTATCGCTGGGAACTGGCCATGAAAAAACATATTACGAGCAGGTGCCAAGTTTATTTGGATGGGGTTTCCTCACTCGGTGGAAGCGAAAGAACTTTATCAGCCTTATTTTGTCGCTTCAGTCACAGGCGGCACACAACCACTTAAAACTGATGCTGCCCGAGTCGCAATGGATGCGACTTAATTTTGAATCCGACAAAGAACTTCCCCTCGATGATATCACCGCAGTCGATTCATTGATCGCCAAAGCGGACAAGCTCTTTACAGATGAGAGCGATAAACTCAAAGCATTTTTAGAAACAATTTAAGGAGCCTTATGCAAAATAAAAAACAAATCATTCTTAAAAAGATGCTGGCCGAACTGGATATCCCTGAGTCGGCATACGATAAAGCAGTGAAGCGGTACGAAGACATCGGGGATTGGTTCGGTCGCAAGGAATCTTCGCTCAACCAATATGATCCCCACGTTTTTTCACAAGGTTCATTCCGCCTTGGTACAGTGATTAAGCCTTTGAACCACAATGAAGAATATGACCTGGATTTGTCCTGCGTGCTTCGCCAAGGGATTTCAAAGAAAACCCACACCCAAGAGTACGTTAAGAACCTTGTCGGTAAAGAGCTGGAAGCTTATCGTATAGCACGAGGAATTCAGGAGAAACTTGAACTAAAACATCGTTGCTGGAGACTGATTTATCAAGACGAGTTGAGTTTCCATGCGGACATTGTCCCTGCGATCCCAGAAGACCAAAAACGGCGAATTGAATTGAGCGAGGCTATTCGCAAAAGTGAAAGTGACCAGTTTTCTAGCGCTGCGGAAACAACTATAGTCATCACGGATGACCGAAATTCAAACTACAGAACTATCTCGGATGATTGGAAAATCAGTAATCCAGAGGGCTACGCTTCGTGGTTTGAAGATAATATGCTAGGACAGACTCTCTATAATATGCTTGAAAAGGCTCAAGTTGATAAGGTTCCCACATACAAGAAAAAAACACCACTCCAGCAGGCCATTCAACTTTTGAAGCAGCATCGAGACATCATGTTTGCAAAAGCCCCCGATAAAAAACCGATTTCCATTATTATCACGACTCTGGCTGCTCGTGCTTATAATGGCGAATCAGATTTAGGTGATTCCCTCACAAACATTTTAAACAAAATGGAGTCCTTGGTTCGGACTGCTAAACCTCGTGTTCCAAATCCTGTTGACCCTAACGAGGACTTTGCCGACAAATGGACAACCGATACAACCTTGGAAGCCAATTTTAAAAATTGGCTTGCACAAGCCAAAGCAGACTTTGATTTCCTTGAAAAGTCTAACGATGTCCGCTTGATAGCTGGCAAAGTCAAAGACCGCTTCTCTTTGGTATTGAACGAGTCGGATCTTGCAAAGAGTCTTGGCATGTCCACAACCACTCCACATGCAAGCCCCTCGAGGGTTCAAGTTATTGACGAAAGTCGTGCGGCAAAACCTTGGGAATTCAATTCTTGAATGAACTTGGACTCCATCGGCCTGAGTGCCTTTCTTTCTGATTATCCCAATATGTCGGTCTCCGTCGTCACAGACGGATCGACCCACCTCATATTGAATGGCACTTTTGATTTCGTTGCTAAATTTAAGGATGAACCAGAGACCCAAGATGCATATTCGCTTGAAATTCGAGTGCCAGACAACTTCCCCTTGGGACTTCCCAAAGTTAGAGAAGTGAACGGTAAAATCCCTCGGGATGGTAAACACCACATAAATCCCGACGACACTCTATGTCTGGGCTCCCCCCTCAGACTGAAAATGCTATCTTATGACGAGCCAACTCTTTCGGGTTTTGCTTCCAACTGCATTATTCCGTATCTGTATTGGATCACTACAAGAAAATTTGCAGTCGGAGAATTAGCTCACGGAGATGCTGGAATCATAGCTGATTACATGGCATTGTTTGGATTGAATGATCCAAAACAAATAGCCCCGGCGCTCAAACTATTGGGAATGAAGAAGCGAATTGCTAATAAGAGACAATGTCCGTGCACGTGTGGATTAAGGTTGGGACGTTGTAAAAAAAGATTTACGCTAAACAAATTTCGAAATGTTTCCCCTCGCTGCTGGTTCAGAGCGCATCTTACAACCCTTGGGATCAAATCTGATTAAAAATAATAGTGTTGTTTGCTATTCAGCACCACAATGCTGTTGATTCAGACACCCAGTATTTCAATCCAATGCGCAAGACGCTGGCGAGATACGCCCAACATTCGGGCTGCTTCATTTCGATTGAACTTCCCAAGGTCGAGAGCGGCGCGGATGAAGTCGCGTTTTATTGTTTCAGCGTGAGAATCGATATTGAACCCGCCGGACTTGAGCGAAATCAACAGCTGTTCTTTTGCTGATGCAGTATCAGCCTTTGATAGACTTGGAGCAGACTTCTCAAGCCAGGAGTTCAACAAATTTGGAGTTATTTGTGGATTCACCGGATCTAAAAACGGCATTACAAAACTAACAAAGCCAACCAACTGCCTTACGTTACCGGGCCACCCATAACTCGCAAGTTCAGCGCGGACGGTTTCTGGGATGCCGACGTTGCTTCGGCGCTGAACTGCGAAATAATACTCAAGCAAATCGGAAATATCCTCTGGTCTATCTTGAAGAGCGGCCAGTCGCAAGCCGTGTACATCAAGCCTAAACAGCAGGTCTTCCCTAAACTTTCCAACGGCCACTTCTGACTGAAGATTTCTATTGGTAGCCGCGATCACTCTAAAGTCAAAAGCCTTCTCGTGATTTGAACCTATTCTTCTGACTTTCTTTTCTTGAAGGACCCTCAAAAGCTTCGCTTGAAACTCGAATGGTAGTTCACCGATTTCATCTAAGAAAATATCGCCGCCATGAGCTGCTTCAAATAGGCCAATCCTCTGTGTGGCAGCACCGGTGAACGCGCCTTTTTCATATCCAAAAAGTTCGCCTTCGATCATTGAGCCCTGAAACTCTGCACAGTTCACAGTGATAAAAGGTCTATTTGCGCATCCTTTAGCGGCCCATATTGCGCGAGCCACAAGTTCTTTCCCGGTTCCTGTTTCGCCTTGGATTAAAAATGGTCCATTTGATTTGCCAACGATAGCGATCTTTTCTTTTAATTCCTTTGTGGTGGAAGACCTTCCAACTATTGCATTAAACGAGTCTTCAAGCTCCTTAACGGTTACAACTTTATGAGAAAGCTTCTCTGCTTGTTGCTTGCGCCAAACCGATGCCTTGTGAATTACAAATGCGTAAGCGGAAGTATTGACCGAGCCTTTGACGATATAATCTACGGCTCCAGATTCAAGGCAATCGACAATCGTTTTTCGATCTTCAAGACCTGACATCATAATCACAGGTAAAAGTGGATCAATCTCTCTTACCTTTTTGAGTAGCTCAGTACCCAACATTGCACCCTTAAGGCGAATATCTAAAAACAGTATATTGTAGGGTACGGATTCAAGAAGGGTCAAAGCTTCTTCTGCCGACTCTACGGTTACAACTGAATGCTCATCGAAGATCATTCGCATGGAGTCCTGAATCAGCTTATCATCTTCGACGACAAGAATTCTCATTGAGGAACCTCCATGACAAAAGTTGAACCCATATTTGGTTTGGACATTACCTGGACATGGCCGCCATGCTGACGACTGATGCGGTCTACTATTGCGAGCCCAAGTCCAATTCCTTCGCTTTTTGGTTTTGTGGTGTAATAGGGCTCAAATATTTTTGGCAGCTCACTTTCGTGAATTCCGCTTCCGAAATCTTTTACAAAAACTAGAAGTCTCTTTTTTAATAGTTTTGCTTCTACAAGGATCATCCCATTTTGTGGAGACGCATCGATTGCATTTTCAACTAAATTAGTGATGGCTCGTCTAAGGCTAATCGGATCAACGAACACACTCTCGCTCGGGAAACGAAAATCCAGTTTCAAATTCTTCGATCTAATCCGTGGTGAGAGATCTTGAGACAATTGGTTTGCCAGCTCAGTCAGCATGACAGTTTTCTTTTCCTGAATTTCATCTCTTGAGTAATTAAGAAACTCCTGAATTCGACCAGTGACTTCTTCGGTGCGACGAGAAATGTCTGACAGAACTCTTTTGCTGTAATCTGGATTATTTTTCTCAAGAGCTAAGACAGCACAATCTCGAAGTGCACTGAGAGGGCTTTTAAGGTCGTGAGAAAACTCCATCGCAATACTTCCGAGCAGTGCTCGCTTTTGCGCATCGGCATTCGCTCGACTTAGTATTTCAAAATTTCTGAAATAACGAAGCACATAAACAACTGCAAAAACGAATGCTAGTGGAGCCAGATAAAACTTTACAAGATAGCTGCCGCCAACAAATCCCCAGAACACTGCCGTATCCCACATCTGCAACAAAGTGAGTACTGCAAACGTGGGAATTAGGATCACAAGATCTTTGGGAGGCTTTACCGGAAGCCTTTTGCTAAATGACCAAGAATAAATGGCGTAAACTAATCCCGCAATGGGTGTGCCTACAATAACTGGGAAAGACAACTGACAGGCTCTGACAAACTCAGGGTAAGATGCACCTTTAAAATAGAGTGCAGCGAACCATGCGATGCAAGCTACAAATGCTATACGAAACGGGTAGCGCACGGCGCGCGGAAAAAATAGAAGTGAGCAAATTGTTTCGAAGAGTCCCCAGTCACCAAGGACTCGTAAAATAAAATGAATCGCACTGGCATTAGTAACTGGCAAATATTCACGAGGAACAAATGAGAAGCTCACCATGAAGGCAGCTTCAGCCATGCAAAAAACCACAAAGCTAAAAACTGAACGGTCCATGTTAGCAAGCCGCCAACAGACAAAGGCAAGTAACCCAAGGATTGCGAGTACCAGCGCTTGCATGAGCGGAAAGGTTACAGACTCCATTGAAAGAATTCGTTCGTGAGACCGCATTGCCGCATAGTCGCCGATGAAGACTGGTCCTTTTGTTAAACCAAACCCGCTTCCATAGAGGCTCTCGGCTTCAACGCGAACTCGGAGAGTATCCCCAGCCTTGCCAACGAGGTCGACCCACATCGGAAAGTGCTTTGCTACGGACTTTAAACCTTGAGAATATCCTTGCGATTTAATGAGACGGTCATTGATGAATACTTTCGCAAGATCACCTATTTCTCCCAAAAACAAATAGCACGGAGTTGAACCGCACTGTTTAGGGATAATTATATTTCGAGATAGAACGGCTGTGGCTCCAGTTTGTCTATTTGTGAGACGGTCAAGTGCCGCAGGTAATTTGGCATCTTTAAATTCCACATTGCCGACTTGGATGGTCCAACCACCCGATGGAGTGTCGTAAATAAAACCACGGCCAGTATAGTTTTCAGCTGCAAACCGAAAAAGAAACAGTACCGATAGTAGACATACGATAAAGCCTAGATACTTCATCATGTCTTTGCCGCTATTACTCCCACCGATTCACGCCCATCAAGTTGAATATCTACGGGGAAATTAGGTCTTGGGATAACCACACTACGCTCAACTTTGAGTCCTGCTTTTTCGCAAACGCGGGTTAACACGTCGGCATCGAGCAAGTGCATCTGCGGAGGAAGAAATGGCGCTCTTTCGGGAGCCACCTTCTTAACATCCTCGATGAAGCCAGGAAATTCATGGCCTTGCTTTCTGCGCTCTTCATAGATTGGGATAAAGCTTTGAAAGTTCTTAAGGTAGGGCGTTTCATTGACAAGAAAGATTCTTCCGCCCTTGACGAGTTTTCTTGAGCACCAATTAATGCTTTCTTGTAATCTCTGGCCGTCAAAAAAATGTAGGACTCTGCAAATCAAGATATTGCTAACAGAGTTATCTTCAACTTTTTCAAGGCCATTTGGAAAATCAGCGTCAATGGTAATCAGTCGATCTTCAACTCCAAGTTCCTTGGCTCGTGAAGTAAGTACCTCAAGATGGCCTGGATCTAAATCAACTGCCATAATGGTGGCATTGCTGAGTTGAAGAGCTGGCAGAGTTGCAACACCGTACGCTGCTCCAATATCAATATTTAAACCCGCCGACTTTGCGCATGAACTTACCCATGCTTGTGACACCTCATCTAGATAGGTAGTCATATAACCCGTGTTATTGAAGGTCTTAACGAATCCGAATTGATCTGGTTCAGGCATTCTTGTCTGATTCACGATATCCCCCAAAGCCTTGATGGTTGTGCATTTCATGGTCTTTCTACCAAGGCAAACACAGTTTGTGGAGGCAAAAGTTTTTGCCTTGTAGGCAAAAATACAGACCTAATTTTTTTGTGAAATCCAAATTAATCGTATTTGAGCGCCCTTTGTAAGTTTTCCAGCGGTGGCACGAACTTTGAGATTGGGTCCAGTGCAAATCAACAAACGAAAGGAAAGTTCAAAAATGATTTCAAAGGCAATTACCAAACGCAAGGTCAGCATTACCCAGCTTCTCGCAAAGCTCGCTAAGGGCTTCAGTATTGGATCAGACTACAGGATGTATCCGGCATCTGAAGACACAGCTAACGCCGCAAAGATTCGGCAGCGAGCTCAACTCTATCGAGATGGGTTTTATTGGCACAAGTAAGATTTTAGTTTTTAAAAAAGGGGGAGAAATGGATTTCACACAAGTATTTAAATTATTCGAGCGACTTGCCAAGGAACGATTCTTTGGCAAACTCGAAATCAAATTCCGAAACGGAACACCGTATTTCTGCATCAGACAAGAGTTTATGCATGTGACGGCAAAGGGAATGATTCCCGTTGAACCCATGTCACAAGATCATCGTTCAAAATTAGAAGATCAACCACTTAAGGAGGAGTTATGAAACGAGTTGCACCTGTTATTTTTGTCTTGGGATTTAATCTCATTCCAATGCTTGCGGGAGCAAGTATTGAAAGTGCGATGTACTCACTAAGAACTCAGATGTCGACGGTGTTTATGCCAGCACTGTCACTAATTGGAATTGTGCTTGCGGCTATTTCTCTAGCTATGGGTCACCATAATGCCAAAAACCACATCACAATGGCTGTGATTGGAACAATGGTTGGCTTTGGAGCAGACAGCATTATTGATTTTATCCGACGTACTTTTGGAGGTGTTTAATGAGCATCTCCGTACCTCGGCACCTTAACAAGCGGCCACTTATTGCGGGACTTGAGCCAATTGAATTGCTGGCAGTAGCAACCCTACTTATCAGCTCAAACATACTGGCGAAGTTCTTCTCTATGTCAGGCCTCATGCCAGCAATCATTGCAGGCATCTCTTTTGGCGCAATGAAGCTCCTTAAGCGTGGAAAAGCTCGCGGCCATTTTATTTTTGTTCTCAGGCAACAACTTAAGCCACAGATCAAATGTGGCTACATCAGGGAGGGCTAAAAAATGTTAGCTGAGACTAAGCAAAAATGTTTTGAGCATGTCCCTTACTCTGACATCTCAGATGAGACAATTGAAACCTGGGACGGGGCACTCTGTGCTGGGTTTGAAATTAATGCGCTTGATGTTGAGTGTGCTGATACTTCGCAGCTTGATGATGTTGCTGCAAAGCTATTAGCACTCGTTAATGATTTAAGCTCAGAGTTTCAATATCAGTTCAATTGTCGAAATGAGATCAAGAAAGGTGAAAGCAGGAGGATTTTCACGGCATGGGTTCAGACAGAGGCGCAAAGAACAGATAAGCCGAATGTGTTCAAAACACGATTAGCGCTCGAAGCACTCAGTACGAGTAAGTCTCAACTTAAAAACAAACTCAAGGAGGGATCGGCAAGGCTAAGGATGGCCCTTGATGCCGCAGGCCTTAAATCAAAGCGACTAAGTGATTCTGAAATCTTTCGGGAAATGGGCGGTCTTTTTAGACCATTCAGTGAATGGCAGTACCATCACCTGATCTCGTTAAGGCAGGCAGACCTTGTTATCAAAGAAAACTCCTTTCACTACGACCATACTTTTTGGGGAGGAGTCAGTGTTTTAGATCTTCCTGACCAAATGCTTTCAGGACAAATGGCAAACGTCATATTACCTAATTTTAATTCCGTCATTTGCACAAAAATTATCCCAAGGAAGACTGAAGAAATTATAGATAAGCTTAAGAGACAGAGAAAAATCTCAGCCTCACTTGCAAACACTAAGACTCGCCTCAGGGATCTCGAATCAGAAGCAAAACTTCAGTCAGAAGACGAACTGCTCGAAGGGTTGATTGTGGGGCAAGAAAAAGTCTTTGAGTGCCAGGTCTCAGCATTCTTTGCCACACGATCTGAAGAATCAGGAGACACGGCCTCACTTGAGATTTCAGATTCTTTAAGAAGTGTTGGTTTTCAGCCGTATCGTGAGGCCGTCTCACTTTACCCGGTCTTTCAATCGTGTTTACCAGGTACGTCGGCAGAAAAGAACAGAACATTTCTTCTGCCCTCATCATGTGTCCAATCGCTTCTCCCTGTTTATGACATTGATCGTGGGCATCCAGAACCTGTCATTAACTTCAGAGACAGAATGAATTCAGCCGTAGGCATTGATCTCTGGGATTCAAGCCTTAACTCGTATAACGCCGTGATCTCAGGAACTTCAGGAAGTGGTAAGTCTTTTCTCTCTAATGTTATTTTAAAACGGCTTTCAGACCATGGGGACATTTCGACTTTCATCATTGATATTGGAGCAAGTTACAAGAGGCTTACTGAGCTTCAAGGAGGCCAGTACTTTACATTTGATCTGAACGGTAAAAATAGCTTTAACCCGTTGGGACAAGTAACACTTCGAGATCCATCAAGTGTTGAGGCTGCAGTTGATATTATTTCGGCCATTATTGGTGATCCAAAACATGGGATTGCCAAATACGAAAGAAATATTCTGCTTCAAGAAGTGAGCGAGCTACTTGTCAAAGATGAAGGCCCACTTACTTTATCGTTGCTGAGAAATGCTTGGCTTCATTCTGAATCAGCATTTTTAAAAAATGCTTCGACTATTTTGTATGGTTGGACCGAGGATCGGGCCTACGGCCGTCTCCTTGATAACACCAATAGTCTCAACGCTGATAGCAATTGGGTTTGCTTTGATTTAAGGGGCCTTAACGATCATGTTGAACTTCAAAGAGTACTGATGCTCGCAATCGTAAAACGATTGTGGGAAGTCGTCAGATACAAAGAAGGAAAGAAAATTCTTCTGTTAGATGAAGTGTGGGCTTTGATTCAAAACCACGCGGGCTTTATCGGCGAAGCGTTTAGAACTTTCAGAAAGCACAATGCAAGTGCAATTGCTGTTACTCAAAGTATTGAAGACATCGCCACAGAAACACTGACGTCTGCGGTACTTAATAACACTCCAACTAAGATTATTCTCAAGCAATCATTGCGGCCGGAACGTCTTCAAGCACTTCTTAGCTTAAATAAGCGAGAGCTAGAGATCGTTGGCTCTCTAAAAAGCATCAAGGGCCGCTACTCGGAATTCTTTATGATCAATGGTGATAAACGGCGCTTTCTCAGGCTTGAGCCAACGGCAGAAGACTACTGGCTCGCTACAACTAACCCGCAAGATTTGGAATTCATCAAAAAATTTATGTGTTCAAGACTTGAACTTAATGAGCTTCAGGCTTGTAAGGAAATCGCAAAACTCTACGGAAAGGAGAGACCATGAAGCGCATTTATCCATTTATCTTAAGCTTGGCATTTTATCTCACGGCCCTCTTAAGTCCAGCTACTGCGAAGGCTGACATGTGGGGCGGAGATGTTGCGGTCCTTGTGCAGATTCTAAGTAATGCTATTCAAACTCTAACCGTGCTTCAACAGACAATGGAAATTGCCAAGGGAGATTCTGATCTGCTTAAAAAGGTAAATCGAGACATTGAATCTGCTCTATCGGAGATTCATGCGATCCAAGACACAATCAGAGATACAAATGAGATTGGCAAAGCCAAAGACCCGGTAGAAGTTTTAAATCGCTTACGAATTATATATGGAAGGCTCCCTAAGATTGGAAACAGCCAACCAATGGAGTTTGCAGATAAAGTATCAGGGACCGCATTAGGTGTCGATAACGATGCCTATGCTCATGCGAGTCTAATTGATGCAGCTGGAACTAAAATCCAAGGACAAGCAAGAGGTGCTTCACCAGGCAGATCCCAGCAACTGACCGCTCAATCACAAGCTGTTATAATCCACTCTCTTGCACAAATTGAAAGAAATGGCGGGACCGTAGCAAGAGTAACAGCCACTCAACTTGCCATAGAAAACCAACGCGAAAAGAACAAGATTGAGAGTTTTGATCAGAGCTATTCAGGAATGACGACATCAAGGGCTGCCACTAAACCTGACATGGTCTTGGGAAGTCTCTAATGTCTGGTCAAGAGCTTCTTCCAATTGCAAAAGAACTTTATAAGCAAATGCAATCAATTGCATGGCTCATGCTTGGTCCTCTCTTTCTCCTTTCTTGTGTCGTTGCTTACATGCGTGAGCCTGCAAATTTCCCGGCATTTGAGATGATTCATCGAGTGACTATAACAATTGGGCTTCTGATGTTCTTTCCTGAAATCACATCGATGATTGCACAAGTGGCAAACGGATTGGCTGACCACTTAGGAGAAAAGCAAGCACTTGAACAGCTCTTTAAGCAGATTCAGCAGCAAACAGATCCAGCAAAGCAAGCCTCCATTACTCCATTTTTATTGAGCGCAGATATCGGAGTCGCATTACTTAACTACTTGAGCTATGCGCTCGTATACCTTGCCAAGTACCTCATGGTTGCCATTTATCACTTCTTTTGGTCACTACTTATGACCATCGCACCCCTTGCGATACTTTGTAATCTCTTTCGTGGGACTTCACACATCACAAAGCACTTGTTCAGTTCTTTGCTGGAAATTTCGACTTGGAATATCCTCTGGCAGATCATGGGTGTGATGCTCTTAGGCCTTAATGTACTTCACCCAACGGCTGCGAACTACTTTGATGCGATCTGTTTTAATTTTCTTCTAGTGATTGGACTCATTGGCGCGCCACTTCTTGTCCACTCATTCGTTAAGGGTGGCCTCTCAAATCCATCAAGTCTTTCTGCGGGGCCAATGCTTGGGGTCGCCTTAGGACCTGTCGGGAAAACAATCGCCGTTACCAAACAAGTTATGCAAACCACAAGTGCTGCAAGTCAGCGCATGAGGCGAACATTCGGAAAAGGAGGCAAATAATCATGGATGAATTATTAGGATCACGAAGATCAAGCGTACTTGCTGCACTGGTTAGCCAAAACATGACTCTTAAAATCGCACTTTTAATTGCTGGAGCAATACTTGTTGTGGAGACAATTACATTGGCTGTAGTTGCCACTAAGAAGCCTCTCGTTGTGGGACTTACAAAATCAGGACCTGAAGTTTTGAGTTTTGCCGATCAAGATGAAATCTCAGCCCCGCAAGTTAAATCTTTTCTTTTTGATTTATTGAGCCGCAAATTTCCACCAAACCCAACTGCAGATAAGTTGCTTAAGGTTTGCCCTCTTTTTGCAGAAGGACTTAAAGTCTCCTGTGAGAAGGAAATTAAAGACAAAAAATCAGTGATTCCTCAGGACTTTCTTGTTCGGGAACTCGTCTGGAACGACAGAAGCCAAACGGCCGTTATTCAGCTTAAACGGTATGCAAGCTTTAGTGGAAGTATCACGGCTGTTGAAAGTGTATTGAGTATTAAGCTTCAACAGAGGAACCGAACCAATGAAAACCCATGGGGATTGTTTGTGGAATCTTGGAAAGAGGAGATTCAGAAATGATCTTCTTACTATTAATACTAACTTCATTTGCAAATGCGTCTCCTGTTAAAGAGCTTCCACTTAAGCCGGGCGATATTGGAACTATAAACACCGCAATTGGATATAGCACTGTCATTCAGCTTACACAAAAGCCACTGAACGTTGTGATCGGTGATCAAAGTGCGTTCAGAATTGAATTCATTAACGACAGCCTCACAATTAAACCAGTACGTCCTTCTGCTAAAACCAATCTCTTTATTTTCACAGAAAATGATCGCTTTAACCTAACAATAAAAGACGGTGTAGCAGCCAAGGTTGACTATGTCGTTCGTCTGAGACGAATCTTTTCAGATCCCAGAAAAGCTGCCTTGCTCAATGATTCGAGAATTGCCAAGGGACTAAAGCTAACTCTCATTCGTATTTCACAGCGTGAGAACGGAAGTTTTCTAGATTTTACTCTGGAAAATAAAAGGAAAAAAGCAGTTTCAATAAGTCCTGAAAATATCCGTCTTGTAGTTTCTGGAAATGTCAGACCAATCAATAGCCTTTATATTGATCACACACTCATTAAACCCTCGAACGTCATCTCTGGAAGTCTTTCAGCGCCAAGCTTTGGTCTTAAAAACACAGTAACTATCTGGTTTGGACTACCTGGTGAAAAACCCGTGAAGTTTGTGTTTAGCAAGAAAGCGAGTCCTAAGAATAAGGAGGAGGTGCTCCGTGCGTTTTAAGGAATGGCTTAAAGATATTTTTCTCACTCAGCCGCAACTCGTAACCGGAAAGCGTCTCCCAAGATGGCGGCGAATATCAATTGCGGGAGTATCAGTATTTTTTCTTTTGATGATCTCCATGGCTGTTTTTGGCGAGGCAAGCACACAACCTGATTTTAAAAACTACCAGGCACTGACGCCTGAAGAAATGAGCAAACATGGAGTGATGGTCTTAAGTGGGAAAGATCGTGAAGCTCTCGAGGCAACTGGTAAACAGCACAAATCTTATACCATAGCTGACAGAAACTACTCAGGATCAGGTGCAGATCAGGGACAGGTCATATCTAGGAAAGACCGTGCCCATGGAGAATATGTAATCCCCGCCGGTAGTCGCGCTGAAGCGGTTCTTGATGGAGACTTAAACTCTGAATTATCTCAGAGCCCTGTTGTGGCTCAGCTCGTATCTGGATTTTCATTCGGCGGTCGAACTTTACTACCTGCTGGCACTAAATTTCTGGGCCGAGCTGGACAAGGACAAGACTCTGAAAGGGTCGCTGTCACATTTGATCAGATTGTACTTCCAAACGGTCATCAAATCTCAGCTGGTGGAATGGCTATAATGCAAGACGGCTCTCCAGGAGTTGTTGGAGATTTTCATTCGAACAAAGGATGGAAGGTTGCAGGAGCATTAGGCTCAAGCTTTCTCTCAGGTGCCGCATCAGCCTTTCAAACAACTCAAGGTAATGCTTTTGGTATTCAGCAGCCAGAGGGCTCTACGCGAAATGCAATTCTTAACGGTGTCGCCCAAACTACGCTCGATCAAGGAAAGCGATTTAGCGAAGAAGCTCAAAACGCCAACGGATACGTAACAGTTCCAAGTGGTACACGATTTCAAATCTATATTGAACGTGAGACAGATCTCTCGGGAGCTCTGCAATGAAGTTCTTTAAGAAGGCCACGGAAGGCCTCTATCTTGGCTTAAACGAAGTAGAACGCGCTACCTATTTGCCGGATCTCTCTCGCACCATGCACACCCAAATACTTGGCGCTACAGGTGTTGGCAAAACTGAATCAGGCATTTTCCCTATGATCTTTGATGACCTTCTCACAGGGAGGTCAGTTCTTTTTATTGATCCGAAAGCTGACAGCTCGACAATTCAAACCTTGATTCAGCTCTGCTCCATTTCCGGAAGAAGTCAGGATCTCATTCATATCGACTTAGGAGCACTCGACCCGGTTACGGGTTATAACCCCATGAAAGTTGGGTCTCCTTCAGAGCTCAAAGATAAAATTGTCGGATCAATTTTGTGGACTGAAGAGTTTTATAAGAAAGTATCTGAACGGGTACTATTAAATACCTTTTCGCTTTTCCGAGAAGCTAAGCTTCAAGTTTCAATCTCAGATGTCTGTCAGTTCTTAAGAGACCCTTCGTCTTTAGAAGCTAGTATTACAGTGGCCTCGCCTGATCTTGCCGAAGAGTATGAAACACTTCGAGCAATGATTGGCACAAGCCAGAAAAATCTTGAAGGCCTAATGGCCGACCTTGAACTTTGGACTAGAAGCGACATGGGGAAAATCCTCATGAACCACGAATCTGACTCTGTTCTCGATTGGATTAAGGCTAAAAAAGTTGTTTACGTGAGTCTCAATACTCTAGCTTTTGAAGAGTCCGCCAGACGATTCGGAAGGCTTATTCTTCAGGATTTAAAAACTGCCGTGCAACGACTTCAGGCGCTTGACACCAATCAAAGGCCTATTGCATCCGTCTACGTTGATGAGTTTGCCTCAGTCGCATCAAGCGGATTCATTGAATTACTAAATAAGGCGCGAAGTGCAAATGTCCGTCTGACTTTAGCTCATCAAAGCTTAGGAGACTTGACCCAAGTCTCAGATTCATTTGCAGATCAAATTCTTGATAACACGAATGTTAAAATGATTTTTAGGCTCGACAGTCCTGACACGAGTGACTTTTTCTCCAGACTCATTGGTACTCGAAAATCTGAAAAGAAAACGGTTCAGATTTCTGGCAACGGCATTTTAGGTGCGTCCCAAACAGGAATGGGAACCAGCAGAGATACTGAGGAATTTATTTTCTCGCCTAATGAGTTCCGCAGGCTCGCTCGAGGTGAAGCGCTTGTACTCACAAAAATTCCGTTTTCAGTTTCAAAAGTTAGACTTCAAGGGATTTCAAAACGCATTGAAGCGTATGAAGAAAACGAATCAAAAAGGAGGATGAGATGGCCAGGGTTTTCAAAAGGTTAGTTTGCTTGGGATTGGTCAGTGTGACCATTTCCGGTTGCTCAACAATTGGTAAGTCTACCGCAACAGGGGCTGGCGTTGGAGGTTTGGCAGGTGGAATCGCAGGAAGTTTTATTCCAGGCGATGAATCTTCAAAACCTAGAAACGTCATTATTGGTGCGGCTGCTGGTGCAACAATAGGCGCATTGAGCGGCGCGCTTATTCATAAATCCATGGAGGATAAAGAGCGCGAAGCATTCGCAAAAGGGCAAGTTGCTGGCAAAAGCAGTTCTTCTCGCGGGACTACTGTTGCCTCAGGTAATAGTTCAGGCAGTCGCAAGTACGTTCCACCGAAGATTGAACGCAGATGGGTCGAAGATGAAATTCGGGGCAATGTTTTAGTTGAAGCTCACTATGAACAAGTGATCGTCGAAGAAGGACACTGGGAGTAAATGATGAATAAAACAGGACGCATTTATCTTCAGCAAACAGATCGCGAGTTTTTAGAAATGTGCTGCCATTTTGGATATCTAACGGCCAACCACTTTGCAGAGTGGATCTACAAAGGGACAATCCCTAATGCGAGAAGAAGACTACTGATGCTTTGTAAGGCAGGATACCTTCGCTTCGTTAGCCGTCGAGAAGAGGCCGGTCTTAAAAAAGTATACATTCCAAATCTCGAGAAACTTGTCGGAATTGTAGAAGACCAGGAACTTGAGAGAGGTAAATTGAGCTGCCAATCAAAGCCATGGTTTAGGTCTTTGAGTCGGCATGAGGATATAGTTCGTGATTGGGCAATCAGACTGCAAAAGGCTTTTCCAGAAGCTGATGTGGATCTGGATTTCATGTATTTGAAATCATCCGAAAATTCAAATAAGGTAGATCCACGTGCCTGCAGCTTGTTCCCAGATATTACACTTCGCAGATGGGGAAAGCCTGACATTGCATTTGAAGTAGAGCTAAGTAGGAAATGTTCGAGCCGTTACTTAAGAAAACTATTAAGTCTTTTGGCTTCTCCAAATAGGCCTACAGTCTATCTCGTTGAAGATTCCTCGGTATTTGCCGCAGTTCATAAGCAAATTGACATCGCTCGCCAAATTCTCAAGCGGAGAAACCAACAAACGAAGTCTGAAGTGTTACTTATACTCTGTAGCACGGTTCAAGGTGATGGAAAACTCGCTCAGCTCGTCGAAAAAATTGAATCCGGAAAGTGCGCTTCTGAGTGCGCTACTATTGAACGCACCAAAGAGCGCACTTTAAAAGATAAAGAGAATTTAGAGATGATTAGTTAAAACAGTTATTTAAGCTCGCCCGCGCACTCAGGCGGCACTCCTTTAATGCTCACTGACCACCCCCTCTCTACGTAAACTTCGAGAGAAGGTGGTCAGTGAGCGGAGTAGCAAGCCAGAAGTGCACGGGCGAAAAATAAGAAGGAGAATTTCAATGAGTGAAGTTAAAGAAAAAAAAGAAAAGACAAAGATAAAAACAGAAAAAGCAAAACAATGGAAGGTCGGGATTACTGAACAGGGTTGGAAGATACTTGAGAAATTTGTAGTAGATGTAAATAAGACGTCAAAAAGAAAGATCAGGGTTCCAGAGGTCTTGGAATTCGCTGTTGAGAAATTGGTCGTGCGGGACATTCCCAAAGTCCAAGAGCGTTCTTATACGGCCGACGATAAAATGGAAGTCATGTTTGACGAATACAATGCCCGAAATCCGGAAAAGCCAATGAGCCGAGATGAGTTTAAGGCCGCAATGATTACGGCATTCGAAAAGCAGGTATTAAGCAAACTGGCAAAGGCCCAAAAGCTTGAACTTGATGTTCAGCCGGCGGATGAATAAGTCGTAATTTCAACGGGTTATATCTGAATAAACCTGTGCTATAAATAGTAAGAACTGGAGAGTCATATGGATACAAAGAAATATAAGACACCTCAAAAAAATGCCGGCACTCGTTTAAGGGAGCTTTCCAAGAAACGACGTGAAAGCATCAAGCCTTCAAAAGAGTTTCTGGAGATATTTGAGAAGCCCGCTAAAGATGAAGAGGAAAACAAGAAGTCGGCAAGGCCAAGTCAAGACCGTGATGCTGAGGTCTAAACATGGCATCTCGCATCTGGCACTTTAACGATATTTCTACGCTATCCTCCAAATACCCAGCTATCAAACAAGGCTGTTTGGTTGATACCAGCATACTTTTCGCCGCAACTTATGATCCTGATAAGTTCAATACAGACGCTGTCCAACTCTTTGATTATCTTGCGGAGCTACAAATCCCGCTATTTGCTAATGTAAACATTCGCGCTGAATTTCTTGATCAGCATCGAAGGGTCATGATCCCTGAAGGGTTGGCTTCGATGTTTGTCGAAGGCGGGAGCAAACTCGACCGGCCGCTTTACTTGAAATTGCAAAGTATAAACACCTCAATGGCTGAGGCTCGTAGAACGGGCGAAGCCTTTAAGTTCAATGAAGACCAAATCAAAAGGTGGCGCGAAGTTATACGACAATATTCACCTGGTCGGATTGATGGCTGGGAATATTTTTGCACACAATTCCTCAAGGGTTACATTGAACCAATTTGGGATGAAGCTGAAGAGGATCTCGGAATTCAATTTCTGTCCGTTAGAGAAGAAGATAAAGACGACTGGCTTCAGACAGAATTGAAGTGGGATGATGTTGCATCTTTGGTAGGCCGCTTTGGCTTTGGTTCATTTGACGCGATGATTGTGAACTTATTTGTGAACTCCAAGTTTGCAGCTATAATTACTGCTGACCGCGAGATTGCCTATGCAATTGAAAGTCTCGGACTAGAAGATAAATTTGCGATCATCCCGAAAGGACTATCGATTTAATAAAACGCTGCGTACGGAAGAACCGTCAGCGCCCTTACAATAATAACCTGTCTTTACGTTATGTGGAATAACCCGACGTTAAAGGCTTCCCCCGCCCACCGCTCCTGTTGAGCGTTATGGCGTACACGGAGGTCGACATGCGTCGGGATTTTCGGTATAACGATCCTGCAAACAGTGCACAAAGCACAGAGCTCTTTCACAACGAAATAGAACGAGAGTGGCTAACGACGGAAGAGGCTGCTTACCTTCTCTCGATCTCTGCCAATGCACTTAGAATTATGGTTCATAGAAATCAAATTCGAGTTTTTCGCTTTGGGAGAAGATTGAGATTTAAGGCTGACGATTGCCGAGCTCTAGTCCTTGAGAAAGGAGTCTAGAACAATGGCGATTCGCACCTATGAAGAGAATGGTAAGAAGCTTTATGAGGTCTACGTTAACGGAATAGATGCTAGTGGAGTTCGAATCCAACGGAAACGCAGGGGTATTGATACCTTAAGAAAAGCGCAGTCCATTGAATTTGAACTTAAGCGCGAGCTCGCAGTTTCGCGCGATGAGAAAAAAGCCCATTTGTGGCCCGACTGGTTTGATGTCTGCATGACTCGTATGAAGTACGATTGCAGACCCTCAACAATTATCAACTACACGTTGACGGTCGGAAAATGGGCTCATCCTCAGTGGAAGAATTTAGAACTTGGAGCCATTACAAAAGCTCAAGTCTATGAACTTGTCTTTGAGCAAAGCCCTGGGCTTAAAACGCCTAACGCCAAAAAAAACCTTCTCAAAATGGTGAAAAGGATTTTTCAAATGGCGATAGAGGAAGGAATTCTTGATCGCAATCCCTGCATAGGAATTACGATTAAAATTCCAGAGCTTGATCAGAAGGTTCTAACAAACGCAGAGGCTGAGATTTTTCTCAAAGAAGCAAAAGCTGTAAACCACAGATTTTATCCAATCTGGGTTATGGCGCTTCTCACTGGGTTACGCTCAGGAGAAATGTACGCCCTTCGATGGACGGACATTGATTTTGATGCGCGACTTATTTCTATAACGAGACAATGGACCTCAAAAGGCGGGTTTGGCCCAACAAAGTCGAGACTCAATCGTGTCGTACCTGTATCTGAGGATCTGCTGAAGTTTTTAAAAGAACTAAAACTTCAAAGAGCCAGTGAAGATGAATTTGTTCTCCCCCACTTAAGAGAGTGGACTGATGGAGAGCAAGCAAGGGTCACACGAGATTTTTGTGCGGCAGTTGGAGTTACACCTGTTAAGTTCCACGATCTCAGGGCTACTTTTATAACTAACTTACTGGCACGCGGAGAGTCCCTTGCCAGGGTTATGTCCGTTGTTGGACATAACGAGCTTAAGACCACAAACGGCTACCTTCGTAGGGCTGGTGTTGAGGTGGTAGGAGCTACCGAAAAGTTAGGGTATAAACTACCTGTTGAGAACGCGGGAGCGAAGGTTCTGAGCATTATAAAAGGCTCAGAGTCATGATTTCCGGTGACATGCTTCTTTTGGCTTCTTATGCTTCTTTTTGAAGTTGCAAAATGAATAATTACGCGAGGTTAAGTAAATTTACGTACACCCCGCCATTTATCTAAATCAGTTACATTTGCAAACATAGAAAACGGTTTTTTGAAGTCATATCGCAGACTTCCGTTTTCTATTCGTGGGTTCGATAGTACCAAATTCACTAATTCTCGTTTTTCATCAACAGTCATTGTCTTGAATAATGTTGGTGCTTGTCTGGCAAGTTCCATAAGCTGAACACCTTTATCAACGTAAGCTGCATTGGCTGTGCGAAGCGAAGCTATTTGAGACTCAACTTGAATAAGTTCTTTATTCAGGCGTTCATTTTGTAAAGACCAAAAATCAGTATCTATCTGGCCTTCTAATTTATCTTCATAGGTTTTGTTAATTTTATTTTGAACAGTTCGATAACGCCCCTCAAGTATTTGCAACTGCGATTGATGATATTCACGTTCTTGCTTGTGACTATCGAGTAGTGCTTGTTTTGTCCATTCAATGATGTGCTCAGGAATTTCAATTTGCGACAGTGCTTCACTAATCCAGGTATCAATTTTTTCTTGTCGAACGTAAGTTATGTCATTGCATTTATCTTTGCCAGAAGCGCAGTGATAATAAACATATTTCAGACCTGATTTTTTTCTTTTCTCTTGCGCCGTGATTGAACAGCCGCAGTGACCACATGTCATCGTATTAGTGAAAGCGAAATTGAACTTAGTAAGTTTAGAACGTTTAACAAAACCCATTTGAATTTGCACCCGATCAAAAAGTTCTTTTGAAACTAAGGGCTGATGCTTACCTTTGTAAAGTATGCCTTTCCATATGAAATCTCCGCTGTAAATTGGGTTCGATAGCACTCTTTGCATTTGGCTTTTACTGAGTTCGGATTTGGATCTGCTTGATCGTAAGCCTTCATTGAAAAGAAGTCGTTTTAGTTTTGAGAGTGAAAATTCCCCTTTGGAGGCTAAATCGAAAGCTCTGGCTATGATTGCAGCTTGTTTTGTATCTGGTTCAATCGTATGGTGTTGTCTATTATTCGCGTAGCCCAACGGAGCGCATGAAGGCCACAATCCCTGCGAGGCTTTCTGATTCATGCCTTTCTGTACTTCTTCTGACAAATTATCAGAATAGTTTTTTGCCATCAGAACTTTTATTCCATGAATTAACTTTTGATGTGATTTTGATTCTTTGGATAAAATTTCATTTTCTTTTGCTAAATGAATCGAAAGATGCGGCCAATCGGTTGGGTCTAATAGGTTATAATCTTTTAGATTACGATACAGTCGATCAGTTTTCTCAACAAGCAAGTGTTGAATTTCTGTATTTTCATTTAGAAATTTTATCATTGCTTTGAACTGAGTTCGTCCTGCAGATTTAGCCGACTCGGATTCCTCAAATATTTTAACAACAGAAAAGCCGCGCTGTATTGCATATTCATTCAAATACTTTTTTTGAGCGGGAATTGAAAATCCTTCCCGATCTTGTTCTTTCGATGAAACTCTAACATAAATAACTGCTTTATTTTTCATTAAGATTTAATGTCTCGCTTCCCAAATCATTTATTAAAAAAAGTCTATAGTTGTTGATCGGATGACGAATGCATTTAATTTGCCCAGTGGATGCCCATCGACGAATTGTGTCTGGATGTGCTGACATTTTTTTAGCAACGGCTTTCACAGTTAACCATTGATCTGCAAATTTCATAATCTCACCTAATGTTACTTTTTCTGTTTTATTCATAGCTTATGTCCTTTCAAAAAACGAACCTATTTTGTGTTGCGTGTCAAAAATTCTACAATATGGCAGAAACGGCTTAAAAATTGTGATTCATATTTAGTGTAAACGTTTTCTAAAGCTAAGAGGGCATCAGGATTTAACGTCATTGGTTCACCCTGATCAATCATGATTGTTTCATAAACATCTGGCGTTGATTCAAACATTGTTTGGTCAAATCCAAACTCACTTTTAACTCCTTTTTTCACTAGCCGCTGTTCAAATTTGGGAGGATTCAGCTTTTCTTTAAGGAATTCACTTTCAAAACGTATGCAGCGGCATAATCGAATATGCAGAATTGCCAATTGGCCGATTAAAGCTGATCTTGAAGGTGTGTCGTCACCAAACTCATCAGCAAAAAGATTGTATGCCTGTTCGTAGGTTATATCGTCCATTGATGTTGAGTACTTTTCAAATATACCGTGCTTAGTCGAGTTCTGACACGAAATTGCTTTTCCTTTGGCAGTTTTTACTCCTCCATTTTTTCCGTTGATAGGGCTTGTTTCTGATCGTTTGTCTAATGCATCCATGTTTTAACCTCCTGTGGTTTGATGAATGTTTCTATTTTGTTTTTAAAAAGTTGTGATGGCTGGATAGTCCAATTTTCAATCTTAAGTAGCTTTGAAAAATCACGATCAAAATTACGTGACTGATTCATTATTTTTTTTGCACTATAAAACCCGTCACGTTCGAGATTGTGTTTGAATGCAGCAAAGCGTTGAGATTGCTCTGTGTTAATAGGTAAATCAGTGAACCGTGCGTTTAATCCAACAAGTGCTTCAAAATGCAAACCCTCTGCAACCACTTTGGGAATGTCCATTATTGATCGTGACGGAAGTTTTGTTTTTCCTAGCCGGAGTTCAATGCGAGTGAATTGATCTGCTAGATTTTCTTTTTTTGCTTTGTCATAGATTTCAATTTTCTCATCACCTTTGCCAATAATTAAGCCCGTACGGCTTCCGCTTTCGTCTATAAAAGCAAGCGAACTTCTTTTGTTTTTAATATCTAACATTTGTGTTAATGAAGAAAATGAACATGCAAAATCAAGATTTAGATCAAGCCTTGATACTTTTGCATTTATCAGTGAATCGTTTGGTATAACTGAACTAACAAAAGTATAATAGTTTTGCCAAGTCATAAATTTATTTGGATTAGAAATCAGTCCTGTAATATCAGATTCGCCATAGCCAAGTTTTAAATGAATTTGATTTGAATCCGAACTGACAGCTAAATATGGCTTGCGATCTTTAAGAAATACACGCTTGATCGTATATCTGAATTGTTTTGCCAGCATCCGAATTTGATCAATGGGAATCGGTTCGACAAAATATGCATTGAGCTTATCAATTCCAGCACCGAGCACCTTTGGATGGCTGTTGATTGACGAAGGTTTCACCCTTAATACCCTGTCGTTTACATTTTTTAGAATCTTAAAAAAAGATGCCATTGATTGACGACAATCACATAATGTATTTAATTTGCAGATAGGGCATAGCTCCGTAACATTCATGGAGCCTAGTAAAGCATTGTTAAACTAAACGAACTTCACACCCCAATGACAGTAGTTGGGTATGAAATGGCATGCCCTATGCTAATTTCTTTGCTTGTAAGGTCAAACTGAAAGGATTCAAGTTGTTTCCAAATATCAAACTTTGAAAATTGATCTGGCTCTTTTGTTGGTGTATCGAGTAAATGTTCAACAAGATAATCACAAGCTCGAATAAACGGGTATTTTTCCTTTAGTTTCTTTACGTGGGGCTTGATAACATTGCGATAGCTTGATGCATCCGTAATCATTCCCTTCGCAACTAATATTTCTAATGTCAATTCAACCGGGGATTTGAATTTATTAAGAAGCAACTCTGGATAACCTTCCGGTAATCCCCAAGTCACATTAACCGCACGAATATAATCTTTGCGTTGGCTAATTTCATTCATTGTACTTATTATTTTAATGCATTCGAAAATTTCAGTATAGTAATAGTCAATTTTCCAGTAGCCGTATCGTCTTGGTTGGCGTTTTATTTGACCAGCTATGCTTTGCGAAATTTTTTCTAAAACTAAAATAGATTTTTTTCGTACGTTAGCATTATCACTTACTTGTCCAAATCGGCTTCTGGCAATAAGATCAGTTGTAATTAAGCATGCAAGATAGCGTGGACTTAATCTTACAAGTTCAGCAATTTTTTCTGAATCCGAAGTAATAAGACAAACGATTTCCTTAATAGCTAGTTTTGCTCTTACGCGTGGTAAAACGAATCGTTTAACAGAATCAGCAGACTTGCGAACAGCATTTTTAGCAAATTCGTCGTATTGATCACCGTATTTTGATTTGTTAAATGCAAGGGCAGGGTCCATCGACATTAGGAATTTTGAATTCTGTTGATCAATAATAGAGGGCTTGAAGTAAGGTGATCCAATAGTGCTTTTCGTTCTCATTCAAATGTTCATCAAGGCGAGACCAGATTTTGTCCGCTTCGCTAATCGGCGAATTTTTTCTAATAATCGTTTTTAATAGGACAAAGAAATCTTTGAGGTCTTTTGGTTTCAGGTCAAAAGAAACAGAGACAGCCGTGGCCCAAGCATCTAACCCGCCATCAAGCCGGTAGAGCATGGAATTCACATAATGGATAGAAGTACCCATTTTCTTTGCAAGTTGTTCTCTCGCCTCACGCGTGCGGATTTTGCTTCGCAGAATATCTCGCAAAAAAAGTCGCCATTCCTCACCATAGCGGCTGGTTTCGCTCGACTTGTTTTTTGGGGATGCCATTTTCACCTCTGTCAAACGCTTATCATGGCACTTATCCCAAGTCTAAAACTTTGATATACCAAAGAATAGCATATGCTATTAACTTGTATATTGACTGTAAAATAATAGCACTATACTACACATACAGCTGAAGGAGGTTACTTTGCGCAAGGTTAAAAAGAGAAAGCCCATAGGCGGACTTTCACGTCAGGAACTCCGGTCGATATTTGGGAGCTACGAAGAAGCTGCAGATGTCTTGGAGCTATTGCCAAGGTATTTGTCGGAACGGTTTGGCCGCTCCAAAAATGGTGGGTTTGGATTTTTTGGAATTGAAAAAATCCGCGTCGATTTTATTCCCGATATTAAAAGGGTTGAGATTGAGAACATCTACGCAACCAATACAGCGACGATTTTTTTACCGCATGTTAAAGGGGAATCAGAAGAGGATCAGGAGGAAAGAGCAAGAGAGGCGATTCGATATTTTATGCCCTGTTTACCTGACTCCCAAGAGAGAGCCACCGCTCAATTTTATGAGTTGATCAAATCAGCAGGGAAACAAGAATTACTTCAGATGTTAAAGGAGAAATATAAAAAATGAACAAATCGGCAGTCAATGGCATGAAAAGAAGCCATCTGGTTCCTTGGCTCAACGATTGCGAACGATTGATAAACGAAATGCTGGGATAAATCTTTTTGGAATTAATTTTGAGCCATTTCGAACAAAAGATTTCTTGGAGGCGTTGATGGTAGGAGAACTTCGAGGTATTTCGGACAGAGTTCCGCACGCTGCGAATTTAAAGTTATTCGGTTTTCTTGATGGCCTCGCACTAGCCTATCTAATGGGACGTCTTAAATATTCTTTGGAAAATGACCAATTATTTTCTGAAAGTGAGATGTATGAACCTTCTAAATATCAAAAAAGTGGAAATCGGAAAGCAAATAAGAAAGTATCGGTGCCACCTCGGACTGGCGCAAACACGGTTGGCAAAGAAATTAAAAGTAAGCCCTCAATTTCTGGGTCACATAGAAAAAGGAAAAATCGGGTGCCCTGAGAATATCTTGAAAATTTTGATTCAGGAATTAGGTTTGAATAAAAAAGAAATCAAAAAAATTTTTCAAGATGCTGTCAATGAACAAGTTGATGAACTGTTCGGAACTTGAGAATAAATTAATCGAGTTGATACCTTTAAATTAGGATTTTTACAATTAGGGACTGCAAACCAGTTCGTTTTGCGTCGCTTTAGGAAAGGTGCTCACTTCCGTCCCGGAGAGCTCGCCAGAGAACCTTGGAATTTGATGGCTGTAGGCGATTCTGCCTCCGAAAATGAGGAATCTGAATCGGTACTTTACAGGATTTGGTATAGGGATGCAGGTCACGAAATGGTAGTTCGATCACTTTGAAGTATTGCCACGTTGCCAAGGGTTTCCCAAGGTGGATAAGAATATTATCGACCAATTCTCTTGTATAATCAAAGTGCCTATCCCCAATAGAATTCCAAGCGTGAGGAACTAGCCGACGCCCATTGATGACAACAAAACCTTCAACATAACAAGCCTCTATCCCGCCAAGACTCGAAACTGTAAGTGTCAATGCATTATCGTAACAAAGCTTGGGTTCAAAATAGTGAAGGCGGCTTGCGTCGTTAATGAGCTGTTGGACTCCGGCAATTTTTCCAATGTTCTCAACAACTATTACCGGCTGGAGATGACGCTCTTGCCAAGAATAGAAGTGAGCCAAAATTTTGCTACTGGTCGACTTGGTTTTGACCGCCAAGTGGCGGCGTAATCTAGTTTCGATAGCATCTGGATTTATTTTTCTATTTTGGACCATCTACGAATTCGATTTGGATCTGTTCGACATATTTAAAGTGGTTATCAGACGTCAAAAGAGTTCCTCCAACTGACATACAGCAAGCTGCAATCCAGATATCATTTGTTGGAATGGGGTTGCCTTTCTTTCTGAGTGAGGCAAAAATGTCTCCAAACTTCCTGGCGACATCAAGATCTACCGGAATAATCTGAACATCGTATTCTTCGGCAAATTGATCAAGTCGTTTCAAGTTTGTCTCGAATCGTTTCCCATGCCGAAACCCGTAGTACAATTCTCCGTAAACAATAGAGGGTAAAAAAAGTGAGGTGGCTCGTTCAACTAACTCTAGCGCTCGCTCTTGATTCACATCACACAAACAGTAAGCATTGGTATCAAGAACGAGTTTCACTTCCACATCTCCACATCAATGGTTGAAAAATCGTGGGTGTTTTTTTGAAATTCTTGATATTCCTGTGGCGTCATTTTCCCAAAGAACTTGCGGATATCTCGCTGAACTTTGGCAGCCGCCTTCTCCAAATGGAAAGCCTCTTTTAATGCCTTTAGAACGACCTCAGTTTTTGTTGTCTTATGCTTTTTAGCCTCCTGCTGGATCGCTCTTTCCAATTCAGGGGGTACTTTTCGAATACTTAAATTTTTAGCCATTTGTACTCCTATCTGTACTACAGAGTAACACAAATCGTATTACAAATCAATAGATGAATCTAACCGGCTGTTTTTACAAAGAATAAACGACTTCATAAGTACCACTATAAATCCTGTGGGTAACTACAGGGTCAAGAAATAATTAATGAGTTCGAACATTTATTACATAGCTACTCGATTGCTAGTCGATAGCCCACACCCGATTCGGTGATAATGAGTTTCTTGGCGTCAGGGGTCGTTTCAATTTTTTGTCTGAGGTGCCCAATATAAATTCTGAGATAATGGGTGTGTTCTACGGCGTTTCCACCCCACACCTCTTTGAGAAGCTGTCGTTGTGTAACCACCTTGCCTGCATGTTGAATAAGGACCTTGAGCAATTCATATTCCGTGACAGTTTTAACTCTTCACTTAATTGAATCCAACCTTGAGGCAGGCATTCTTTAATCGAAGCAAAGATCATCTCCAACTCTTCTCCCTCTTCCATCTTCATTCCTTATTATCGTGATACATTGTATCACCAAAAATAAAAAAAGAAATTACTAAAATTGAAAAATGAAATTGAAATCTCATAAAAGAGATCAAAAAAACGTGATACGACCCATGAGCTATCCATGCTTGGTGTGTCAGAGCTCTTGTCATGTGATGAAATCAGAAAATCAATCGGACGTAGCAGCGGGCGCTTAACGTTTAAAAGCCCTAAGTCTTAGGCTTAGTCTTGTATTACAACGTAGAATAAAATCTTTGACAGTCTTAGTGTTACATTGTATCACTTATACTTAAACCTGTTATGGAGTAAGTCGATGCCAAAGCCAAAAAATGAAGATTGGGAACTGGGTGAACATTGGGAGAGTTTTCGCGTTAAGGAAAGCGACGCCCTTGCGGATTTACTAGGGAAGGTTGAGGAGAATCGAGGAGAGTTCATTCGAAATGCTCTTTTAAAGATTTTTGAAGGTAAGCTTCTCATTGATTGCCCGACTTGTGAGGGGGAGACGATCATATATAGCGGTGTTGGCAAGGGATCCTCTTCCGCATCAAGGAAAAAGGGCAAAGGTAATAAGAGCAAGGTGTTCTCCTTTAGATCCGACAGCGGAATTCAAAAGGATTTAGCGAGAGAAAAGGACAAAGGGGAAATTATCAGAATGTCTGTGGCTGTTGCTCTTTCAAAAGAACACACTATGGAATGCCCAACCTGTCGAGGAACTGGAAAAGTAATCGGTGGGCCAAAGCTCAGAAGAACGGTTCTTGCGAAGTTCTCTACCTAAACAATAGATGGGGGCAATTCAGAGCGAGGGCCAACTCTCAAGAGTCTTTAAGATAACTTGCCTGGCTGTTGCAAAAGCTTTGGGTCTTTCGTTTTCGTCGGAGAGAAACATTACCATATTTATCAGATCAAGAAACTTGGAGATTTTCCTCCAGGTTGGCGGTAGTTTCCCGCCTGCTTTTGTGTAGGCATCTGTTAGTGCGGGCGAATATCCACATGGCATCTCGTTTTCAAATCGGAAAAAGTTCCCAAAATCCATAAGGGGGCTTCCTGAAAACGCAAACTCCCAGTCCAAGACTCCTGACACCATCCATCGATTTCTTTTCCTTGCGGCTAGAATATTTTTCTGATTGCAGTCAGAGTGAACCAAGCACGTTTCATTTTCAACGGGCTTAATAATGTCTGCGTTTGTAACAATGAATTCTAAAAGCCGTTTAGTCTCATCGGGTGAAACTCTTTGCTCGAAACGGTCGCTAGTTACACACTCAAGCATTTTGGCCACGATCCCTGAACCGAAACTATCGAAGGGTACTTTAATGGAGAGAGCAGGAGAAACTCCTAAAGAGTTGTCTGCTGAATTTAAGTTGAGCAGAGAGCTTAGGCCAAATCTTAACCGTGTTGTGTATCACTCCAGTCTTTCTCTGCCGCCAGGAGAGAACTTAAATGATCAACAATGGAAGGAGGTAGCAAATAAATACATGAGTCATATGGGTTTTGACGGATCACAATTTGTGGCCGTCAAACATCAAGATACCGAACACTCACACATTCACATTCTTGCTTCACGAGTGAGGCTAGATGGAAGTGTTGTGAGTGACAGTCATGATTATAAAAGAAGTGAGGAGACTGTTAGGTCGATTGAAAAAGAATATGGACTTACTCAAGTCATTTCAAGTCGTGAAATTGAAACAAGGGCTCCTACCACTGGTGAGTTGCATAAAGCACTGAGAGAACAAACACCCAGTGCGAAAATGCAACTTCAGAGTTTCGTTGGTGCAGCACTTGAGGGCAAACCAACTGTCTCAGAGTTTTTTTCAAGACTTAATGCTGTCGGTATCGAAAGTGTTCCCAATGTGGCCAAGACAGGAACAGTTACAGGAATCAGTTTCATTTATGAAGGAGAGCGAATGAAAGGATCAGACTTAGGAAAAGGATTCACATAGAAATCAATTTTAGGCAAAGGAGTAAATTATGACAAAGACAGGGACCATGAATCAATTAAGCAACGATCAGCTAGCGCTCACACTAAAGGCAGTAGCCGAGAAAGCGCAAGCATTGAGGGAAGCAGTGCCCAAACAAGTAAACGATCTGAGCGAACAATTACTCCCCTTAGTGCGAACGATGGCTTACATGGCGGACGAAGCCACAGGTCAAATGACGGAGCTGTCAAAGGCAATCCAAGTGATGAATTCAGAGGCAAGGATCTTCAGGGGCAAAATGTCAGACATGAGCGAAGCAATCACGACACAAATGAAGTTCTTCGTAGGCAAAATCTTGGGCATAATTCTAGTAGCGGGGATTCTTTCGCCCCCACTCACTTTGAGCGCATACTCCGCATGGGAGAATTTGTTCTCGGAAAAAACGGAAAACGCTCACAATTGGGTAGTGTTCAAGGAGAAGTTTCTTCCACGACTAGACAAACGGAGCCAATTCGAGCTGGATCAGGTCTTGAAGTCATCAAAGAAGCGTTGAAACCCTTTGATGATGTCAAACATCAGCACGAAGAACTTAAAGAAGAGGAAAGAAAACGTGAACAAGAATTAAAGAAAAAGAAGCGTGAATTTGAAAAACAAAAGAATCGCAGTAGGGGCCGCGGTTTTTCAGGTCCTGACATTGATCTTTAAAAGTTTCTAATTTCGCCTACGGATTATCCTCCGCGGCATGTATTACCTTTGCTTATCCTACCGCTATAAAGGCGGATCAAGCATTTACAAAGTGGGTGTTTTATGAGTACCACTATAGATGCGAATCCAATGTTCTTTGATAATCGAATACCCTGTGAGTGGCTCTCAACCGAACAAGCCGCCCAATATTTAAGTATTTCTGCAAACGCTTTAAGAATCTGCGTACATCGCGGACAAATAAAAGCGTACAAATTTGGGCGACGCTTGAGATTTCGGCTTGAGGAATTGCGACAGGCTCTTTTGAGAAAAGGAGTCTGATTATGGCAGTTAAAATGTATCTAGATAAAAATGGAAACAAGCTGTTTGAAGTCTATGTCACTGTTCGTTCACCTCATTGCGGACGCCGCCAAGTGAGAAAACGTGGATTGAAATCTCGAAGGGCCGCTGAGCTTCAAGAATTTGAGCTTAAACGTGAACTTTGCGACAAACGAGAAAATCCAGAATACACTTGGGAAGAGTGGCATAAGCTTTGTGTAGATCGCATGAAAACAGAAATGCGACCTTCAACAATTCTCAGTTATGATTTGCAACTCAAGAAATGGGTTCATCCTATTTGGAAAGAGCGAGATATTCGCTCTATTACAAATTCAGATGTCCATGATCTTGTTTTCAATCGGCTCGAAGAGGCAAAACCAAATTCTCGAAAACATATATTGAAAATGCTAAAGCGCATTTTCAATATGGCGATTGAAGATAGATTACTTGAGCATAATCCAGCTGTGAAAATTAGAGTGAAGGTACCCGACACAAAGCAAGTGGCGCTCAACTTCAATGAAGCTAATATTCTTCTTCGCGAGGCAAAGCTAACAAACCATAGATTCTTTGAAATATGGGCGCTGGCTTTGTTTACGGGAATGAGATCTGGTGAACTTTATGCGCTGAGATGGAATGACATCGATTTTGAAAATCGACGAATCTGTGTTTCTCAAAGTTGGTGCAGCAAGGCTGGCTTTGGTTCTACAAAGTCAAATCGAAACAGAACTGTTCCGATTTCTAAAGAGCTTGAACGGCTGCTTAAGGAAATGCATCTTAAGAGTCCAAAGGATCAAGAGTTTGTTCTCCCGCATCTCCAAGAATGGAGTCATGGTGAACAAGCCAAAGTTCTTAGGGCCTTTTGTAAATCCATTGGCATCACGCCGGTCAAGTTTCACGATCTAAGAGCTACCTTCATAACGCAGATACTTTTGAAGGGAGTTCCATTAGCCCAGGTAATGTCCATTGTTGGTCATACTGAATTAAAGACCACAAACGTTTACTTAAGGATCATCGGCAGTGATCTTGATGGCGCAACGGAAAAGTTAACTTTTAGCTTACCGCCTGAAGGACTTGCCGAAGTGATTGACTTGAACTTAAGACTTGGTAAATGATTAATCGTACTATAGCTGGCTACACTTATAGGGGTCGAAACATGTAAATTCGCGGGGTTAGCTCCTATACGTACACCCCGCCATTTTTCACAAGTTCACACCTTTATCCTTATTCATCATTGTGATATAAAATAAAAATGACTGAAACTAAAGACCTTCTCTTGGACCAAATTCGTGAGCGCCTGAGCAAGGTTTTTAAACCTCAAAAAATATTTCTTTGGGGCTCTCGTGCTTCTGGTACGCATTCTGTCGATAGTGATTACGATATCATTGTTGTTGTGGACCATTCTGACGTGAATATGCGTGAGAGAAACCTCAAAGCTCGTGAAGCTATGTGGGGAATTTCGGCATCTGTAGATGTCTTTGTTTTCACTCAGCAAGAATTTGATCTACAAAAAGAACAATTCGACTCCATCCCCGAGCGAGTTATGACAGAGGGCCGGGAGCTAGACATTGTCTAAGTCTAGTACCGCAGGCGCTTGGTTTAAAAAAGCCAATCAAGACCTCAAAGTTATTAAATTTCTTTTAGATGGAGCAGATAGCGACGTTCTTGAAAGCTGTGCTTTTCACTGCCAGCAAAGCATTGAAAAATCCATAAAAGGTTTTCTGGTTCATAACCTTATTCGCTCAAAGAAAATTCATGATCTTCGACCGCTTGCTGAAAAAGCTGTGTCAATTGATGAATCGCTCGACTTTATTATTTTAAACAAAACCTTGCTAGATAAAATTACAGATTTTGCGGTGGCCTATCGATATCCAGATGCTGTTCCAGAGCTACCTCCGCTCACCAAATCTGAAGTACTCGATGCTAGAGACTTGGCTCAAAAGTGTTTCAATGAATTATCTAAACGCTGTCATGAGTAGATGCGATTTTTTGATGGAATGCAGACTCGATGCCTCGAGTTATAGGTTGTGATGTTAAGGTGATCAACTGAATCGTTAATGAACGCACCATCGTTACAGCAGAAATGGCTTTAAAACTTGGAGCAGCTTTGCGAACTTCGGCGGATTTTTGGTTGAATGCACAGAAGTCGGTTGATTTATATAAGGCTCGTAAGGACTTGGGCGTTTTGCCAAAGCCGATAACTAAAGTTGGATAAAAGTGTTAAACAGAGAAATTTAACCGATATTTGACCAACTCCAAGCGCTAAACTCGTCCCATTTGCCTGGATGGACGGAGAAGCTAAAAAGCTTAAATTGATCCTGGTCCCGCCGCCGATCTACCAAATTTTTTCAGACCAAAAACTGTATCTCACCGTACAGTTTGTACGGTGAATTATTGACACCTCTGCACCCCCAGCCTATACCTCCTTTTGCGAAAGCAAAGGAGCCCCCCTGAAAGAGGTTCAAGATTTTAGAGACATCATAACAACTGAGTACGAACGCAGAAGCGCTCGCAATCCGCGTTATTCTTTAAGAGCCTACTCACGAGATTTAGGAATTTCGCCTTCACAGCTTTCAGATGTTTTAAATGGTCGGTATGGCATCTCGCCACAAACAAGTTCAAAAATTGCGTCAGCTTTAGGTTTATCTGAAGTTGAGCGTGAGTACTTTTAATTACTCGTTGAAAGTAAGCATTCTCGTAATAAAAGACTTAGAATATCAGCCAAAGATAAGCTTAAAAAATTATTTTCGAGTAAAGTTAATTTATTAGAATTTGTCGATTCAGATAAATTTAAAGTGATTTCAGATTGGCATCACTTTGCAATTTTAGAATTAACCACACTTAAACAATTCAAAAAATCAAATAAATGGATTGGCCAGCAATTAGGCATTTCTGAAAAAGTAGTGGCGGCCGCAGTGCAAAGGTTAATTAAAGTGGGTTTACTTGAAGAAAAAAATAACACGCTAGTGGCTACAACAGCTGATTCGTTTACAACCAGTGATATCCCTTCAAAATCAATTAAAGAATTTCATGAACAAATTCTAAATAAGGCAAAAGAAGCCCAGCATCTTCAGTCTGTTGAAGATCGAGAAATCACAACACTCACCTTGGGTGTAAAAAAATCAGATTTGCCAAAAGCTAAAAAAATGATTCGTGAATTTAAAAAACTAATAACTAAAGAATTATGCTTGTTAGTTGATGATAAAGACGCTGTGTATGCACTCGGAATACAATTTTTTGAATTAACAAATAAAAATGGAGGCCCTAATGAAACAAATTAATGTTCTGCTTTTTCTGGTTTTACTTTTGATTGCCAGTCTCTCTCATGCAGCACGCGATGTGGGTAATGGCGGAGGATCCTGGGTTTGCCGAGAACCCTCAGGTGAAATTCGCTGGAGCCGTTTAATTGATACGTTTGAAGCAGAGAATGAATTTGGCCTTACTCCTTTAAAAGCTGGTGGTAAATCAGTGCAAGAGTTAGTCAGGGATTATTTAAAAGCACTGGGTAAAATGGATTTAGAGTTTTCAAATGACGTTTCATTAGCACTTGAGAAAATATATTATCTTACCCCAAGTAATGTCGTACGATTTACTGATCAAGAATTAGAAGTTATTGATGATTCCCTTTACAGAATTAAACCCCGTAAAGACTCTTGCTTAGGTGGTAAAATAAATTACGAACAAGTTGTTAATTTTAAAAGAGATGGGCAAGTTTTAGTACAAAAAAATCTACACGCTTCACTTTCCAAAGAAGATCAAGCGGCACTCATTTTACATGAGGGGGTGTACGCCGTTCGTCGATTAAAAAACTTTGATATTAATTCGCTTTTAACCCGTAGAATTGTAGGCGAGATCACTTCGATGAATCCATCTAAAGAGCTTATTAACTTTATCAAAGTTTCAACGCCCCTAGCGAAAGGCTTGGATTGCTCTACTTTGCCGGCAACTTTTAAGATGTCGATGAGAAAGGCATTGCTAGATGCGATTAAGCAGCGCCAAAGTTTATCAGAAATTAAAAATTACATTGATGCATGCGCAGACTTGAATACTGAGGATCTTACCTCTGATGGATTAAGTACACCGCTCTCTTACTTATTAATTGAAAGTAGTAGATATATTTGGGATGGTTGGTCATTTCCTATTCCCCAACAATGGGTAGAGGATATTGCAAATCTTCTGCTTGATTCTGGCGCTTCAGTTGCATCAGCAGAAGATTGGGCCATTATTGATCATAATTTAAATATTTTTAAACGTCTTGTACGCATGGGTTTTGATATCAACGGTTATGTTGACCGCTACGACAACACACTTCAAATTGCACTTAATCGGGCTCAGTACAAAATAGTCGAATATTTAATTTCAATAAATGTTGATGTATCAAATAATAGCGAGGCTCTTTGTAAGTCTGTTACCCCGGGTCATCGCGATGACTTTGGTCATTTCTATCAGTGGAGAGTAATACCTGAAGATATGTTACTGGTTCGAAAAAAACTGATTAACCATTTTATTTCTCAAGGATCTAATCCTAATCTACTATGTGGGCTCCAAGATGATCATCCGCTTACTGTACTCTCTGTTGTTTCTGACCCACAGTTTCAAATATTAGAATATCTTGCAGGTATTCCTGGAATAAATTTGAATGCGCTTTCGGGTACCTTTGCCTCTATAAATAAAAAAGAAACCGCTCTTATTGTGTTAATACAATGGACTAATCGCATTGATGAAATTCTTAAGTATTTGAGATGGAGACGATCAGGTGAAAACGAAGATGTAATTGCTCGTAAAACTTCTGAGAATCTCGTACGCGCAGCTGAAGCGTTGATTAAAAATGGTGCTGATAAAAATATTAAAGATACTGATGGTAAAAGACCTTATGATTATATCAGTAAAAAATTTCCAACAGATTTAGCTAATAGGCTTAAGTTGATTTTGAAGTAAGCTCAACTCTATCTTAGAGAGAGTTACAAAAAAGCCACCTCTTGCATACGTTGAGGTGGCTTTTTATTTTATCTGGTACAAAATATAATTAATGTTTATTTGAAATATTGCCGATTTACATTTCTGAATATGGGGAAGTATATGAATCTATTCACGGCGTTAGCACTTTTAATTTTCATCAACCCAAGCTTTGCACAAGCTCAAATAATCAGTCCGTTTGGCACAAAGCCAATTCAACTCTCTATCGGATCTGATGGTGTTAAGCAACGCAAAGAACCCGGCTACATTTGCGACATTAAAGCTACAGTGGGCGGCGGGCAGTATTCAGAGTGGGGCGAAACAGAAAAAGATGCACGCACAATAGTTAAGAAAACTTGTTCAGACAAATCAGGTTTACTGTTATGTATAGACGACAAAATTACCTGCAAACAGGAAAAGTAGAGGAAATGTTGAGTTTTACATGATGCATTCCAAAAAACCACTTCTTCGAGGTTACCTTCACCAAGAAGCATTTTTTGTTGCACTTGGTGCTTGTGTGCTCTTGATTGCAAAGTCATCAAATCAGACATCACTCCTCGCAAGTCTTATCTACTCACTTTGTCTTTTATTACTTTTTGGTATCAGTACTGTTTATCACCGCCCACATTGGAATCCTAAGGGACGCGCGTTGATGAAGCGTTTTGATCACTCAGCTATTTTTTTATTAATTGCGGGCACCTTTACACCGATTTGTCTTTTAGCTCTTTCTGAAAAGGACGGGAGTCAGTTGCTCATTGTGATTTGGTCAGCAGCTTTGCTTGGAATCATACAGTCAATATTTTGGATCAAAGCTCCTAAATGGTTTACAGCTCTTTTTTATGTAATCATGGGTTGGATTGCGATTCCTTATTTTCATGAAATGCAACTCACGCTTGGAATCAACAATATGTTGCTGGTCGCATCAGGTGGTGTGGTTTATACGGTTGGTGCCGTTTTTTATGCGATGAAAAAACCAAACTTCGTGCCCGGTGTTTTTGGCTACCATGAACTCTTTCATCTTTTTACGATTATTGGAGTGATACTTCATTTCATCGTTGTTTATCGATTGATAAATTAAAGATAGTTTCTTGATGATGACTTATGGATATGACTCGTGAAGGTCGGTTGTTAATCGCGACGTTTATGTAGTTTTCTATCGATTCGATTCACATATGCATTTGAACCGAAATGTTTTTTAGCTGCGGCATTGTAGGCAAGGGCTGCATCATCTTCTTTTTTAAAATTTCCTAAATTAATAGCGCGACCATTTACCTCAATACCTGCGCGCCATTTTTTAATAGCTTTGATAAAAGAAACACCACGAAAAATCGAACTTCCGCGTTTTCTATTTTTTGGTAGTGTTTGTTGGCGCTCTTTTAGGGTGCAGACGATGAGATTTCCTTTTCGATAATCAAGTTCTGCATTAAATCGCCTTGGGTAAACCTGTTTTCCTTTTGGTGGTTTCATTAAGAATTTGCCAAGAGTGATAGTTCTGTTTTTGTTTTTTTCGCGTATTGAAGTAACAACACGTAAGCGGCCAGTGGTGCCTTTGGTGGCTCTCCATTTATGTTCACTCACGCGTTTGAAATCTTCGCTATCAATTTTCATTTTGAGTGTTGGTGATAAAGACACATAACGCCAGGTTTTTTGTTTCATGACTACTTATCGGCATATTTTCGTCACACTCAATGGCGTAACTTTAGTCTTTCGTCTGGTTTTAAAACATCATCAGAATCTCATTCTAATTTCGTAATAAGCCGATAAAACCACTGTGGAATCTTATTTGAATAACGCGAGGCCGCATTGAAAACTTATCTTTTAATTATGGCTATTTTTACTTCGCTGCCTGTTCAGGCGATAAACTTGTTTTGTGAGCAAAACTTATCAACAATTCACAATATCAAACAGGCTTTAGAAATACGTTTGCCTTATGTATACACACCAAACATCACGCTTAATGTGCAACCAGCTAAAGTAAATATTGAATTTGATTATCCCTGTAAAATTATTCAAGCAAAAATTTCTGATTCAGTGCAGGTGATTCCAACCAAGGCTCCTGTGGAGTCGTGGCATAATCTTGTAGTTTTTCTTAAGGGGGATTATTTTGTTTTACTTTTTAAAACAGAAAAACTGCGCTCTGAATTTTTAAAACTAATTCAAAATCAATCAGTAATTGAAGAGGGTGTGACTTTAGATAATCAATATGTAGTGGTGCTTGATGTTAAACAGTTTTTTAAAATTAAAACTCAGCTTGCAAAAATAAAAAGCAATGTCAGTGAAAAAATAATACAAAGTAAAATTGATGAGGTGCCCTTAGTTCAAAAGTTTGAATCATTTGGTCGTGTAACAGAAGATCACTTGGTTAGAGTATCTAATCGATACGTCGAAACATTTGGAAATACGAAGTATTATTTTCGAGATAATGAAGTGGTGGGATATGTAAAAAACGGTGAGGCAATTATTTTGCTTCGTAGCCACGGAAAAGAAACTGAATCAAGTCACGCCCAAATTTTGCGTAAGCAGGGGATTGAACTTAAAAGTGATATCTCTGACATGCAAAAACCAATCATCGAATTTGAGGCTGGTCGTAAGCGTGTGGCAAACCTACTTGCCCATTGGGATTTGAACACATCTCAAATAAAGGAATTAACTCTCTATGAAAATAGAGTAGACACATTAATTAAAGACTACGAAAAAAATAAAGTGAGCGCATATCAATTTAATATATTGTTACCAATAAGGCTTACAGATTTAATCAAATTTCGACTCAACTTGCATAGTGCCACAATGAAAAAATCTTTAGGCGTTCTTAAGAAAATTATTCCAGACATTGAGAGATTTAATTCAAATCCATTTGCATTGGTAAATAGCGACAACTTCTTTCGGTTCGTCTGGATCAAAGGTGTTTCCATAGATAGTGGCGGAATGATTTTTATCGAGGGAAATATGTTGCACGATCAAATGCTGCTATTGGCATTGGGTGAAAAAATCATAAACCGATATTTAACAAACGCAAAAGGCCATAATGTATTACGAAATTTTGTTAGAGGAGGTTTATTTAAGATGGAAAATCGCAAAGGCGATATTCCTGAAATACACTTATTTCCAAATTTAAATTCTATACGCTTACCTCAACATAATGAAATTCAAGGGTCGCCTATTACTATGACAAATGAGGAGTGGGCTGATTTGCACATACAAATCCAAGCTGCGATATTTGGGTCTATTAACGAACGGTAAGTAAGGTGTGGTAATGGTTTAGTAAAGCTTATGTCTTTTTAATATAAACAGAAATTATTGATAGATCTTGCGATTCGCACTCCACTGCATGTATATGGAAATTAAGCCAAATGAAATTCAAGAAGATATAAACATTCAAGAAAAAGCGCTTAAAATTTCTCATGATATTAATAATATTTTAGGCCCTATTGTGCTTTCTGTTGAAATTCTTAAATTACAAATTCATGATAAAAAATTAATTGCGAAGTTAGATGTGGTTGACAATGGTATTAAGAGTCTCAATGCTCAAATTAAGGAATTGTTTTTATTGTTCAAATAAATATCAGCTTACTTGCCCGTAAAAAGTTCATTTACCAAAATTTCTTTTTCAGCAGAATAATAAGTGCCCGACATTGTTGATGGGTACATTATGCTTTTTGCTTTTCCGTCGGCGTTAAGTTCAGCGAGATGAGGTCTGCGTAGTAGACAATGTCCGAGTTCGTGAAAGATTAATGCTTCTCGATCAAATGTTGACATTGTTGCCCAAGCTTGACGCTTAATTGTTACCTTGGCTAGGGTGCTATTAACTTTGCAATGACCCACTTCACTTGTCATAGCGTCGTCGAACTTCACTGTGAGGCTTAGGGTGGCTACAGCGACGTTTCTTTGCTTGGCTTGATGGGCGAATTCTTCAACATAGAGTTTAAAATCAGCTTCTATTACTGGTTTTTCCTCTTCTTCTTTTGCGCACCCAACTAAAGCGACACATAAAATACCAACCAATGTCTTATAAATTGTTGCCATAACTCACACACCTCATAATCTATATTAACGCATTGCAATATTTTTACAATGCAGCAATCATAGTTTTTTGAAAGTGCATGAAATGTTAACGATAAATCACAATTGGGCAACAATGTGACAATTTCTTAATTATAAACTAAAGATCGGGTCAGTGAAGGGATTTAGTTTTGAATATTAGTAGGAATTTTTAAACTGAGTTTATAGCCAGTACCAGAGGCAGGAAGAATTTCATATTGAGATGGCTTTATCTTTTTTCGTAATTTGCAAATATGTGCATCAATTGTACGATCTAAAACATGGGTATGTATTCCCCAAACTGCAAGGCGAATTTCTTTTCGCGTTTTAACAAAATTTTGAAATTGAGCCAAATAAAGCAAAGTTTTAAACTCAGTGGGACTTATTTTTATTTGAAATTCACCGGTTGAAGAATTGATATTTAATTGGTTGGATTGCAATTGAAAATACAGATCTCCGATATTGCAAGTTGGACCAGCCGTTTTTATTTGGTGGCGTAATTTAATTTTGGCCTCGATGCGTGCTTTGAATTCACCAAGTGAGAACGGCTTTTCAATAAAATCATCAGCAAGTAATCTCCATGCCTCTAACTTATTCTCGGTACTTGTATCGCCTGAAATTAAAATTACTGGTAGTGCAGATAATTTATAATCACTACGCAAATCTTTTAGAAATCGCAGCCCGTTTCCATCGGGTAGAAAGATGTCTAATAAAATGAGATCGAAATTTTTTTTCGAAAGCAGAATTTTTCCATCTTCTATGCAAACTGCAGTCTCTACCTGAAATGAATCTAAAATTTCAGGTATAAGATGCGTCATTTCAGAGCTATCGTCAATGAGTAGAATGTTGAGCATGTATTAAGCTTTACAGCTAGTTATGGTGTGCGCAAGTCTAAATTATTCATTTGCTGCTTTTGCATTACCTTGTTCGATAAGACAGTTGCGACGCTCCTGAAGCAGTAGAGTGATGGTGTTTAATGATTTTTTCAGTCGCTGAATTTGTACTGATGTCGCGGCGTCATTTTGATTCGACGCATTCTCTAAGATTATATCAATTAGAAATAGCGCAGCTGCCAATGGACTAGCTACCGCGTGTAAGAATTCTCTTTCTGGCGATGATTGTGTCGGTTTCATCTCAGGCCCTATAAGTCAGTTACGCAACACGATTGGACTGATCGTCGGTGGTATTATTTTTATCTTCATACTTTGAAGATTTGCGAAACACATAACCTTCTCCATCAATTGATTGAATGCTGTAACCTGAATTTGCTAATTTTTTTCGAATTTTGCAAATGTGGGCATCAATTGTTCGGTTAAATACATGTGTTGCTCCCCCCCAAAGTCTTTCTAGGAGTAGGTCTCTAGAGAATACAATGTTTTCATGTTCTACAAAAAAAGTAAGAATGCGTAATGCAAAAGGTGTGAAGTCTAGGAGTGTTTCTTTGTTTTCAATATTCAGATATGCCTGTTGAGAATCTTTATTGATAGTTAAAATGCCTTTACGTAAAACGGGATTATGCATCACCTTTAGGCTTTTGTTTTTAAGTTTACTATCAATTCTTGCTCTAAGTTCGCGCAAATCAATGGGTTTGACAATGAAGTCATCTGCACCCAAAGAAAAGGCAATCAGTTTGTCGCCAATATCATTTCGGCCTGTAATAAATAGAACAGAAGTTTTTTTGATTTTAGGATTTGCACCAATTTCAGCATAAAATTGAAGCCCGCTTCCATCGGGGAGTGTGATGTCCATGATGATGAGATCAAATACCTCACTTTCAAGTGCTTGTCTGGCGTCTTGAAGGTTTGCAGCAATTTTAATGTCATACTGAACTAGCGCTTCTTTGAAGGCTAGCGCAAGTTCATCATAATCTTCGATAATCAATATTTTTTCCATAAATCCATTCTAATTAGACTGTTAAAATATAAACAGTGAAGAAAATGTTGCGATGAATGATGTCAGTGTTATTGATATATCCATCGAAAATGTACAGCTTCTGAAGTTCCACCTAGTCCATCGACTTGAACCAAATATAAATTCATCGTACCTTGCGCGGCCTTAGTAACGACAAATTGATATACGCTGCTAGCGCATGTGGTTGTAAGTGCCCCTGATGGGGTGATTACTTCACCGGCTGTAACATCACCAGAAAGAACAACGTTGTAACCATTTACACAAACACCGTTGATAGTAACTGTGTTTGAGTTGTTGGTGTATGGTGATGTAGGTGAGGTAACCGAGGGTGATGCGAGTGCAAAACTCGAAGAATTTACATCCGTGCTCTTGGCTGCACAGCCAATGAGTGCCGTGAATACAACGATGCTTGCGCCCTTTTTAAAACAATATTTATACATAGCTATCTCCTTGTAATGTTAATTTACTTACCTATAGCTCTGTTCGGAGATGATTGTTTAGGTGAGATTAAGCAATCTAAGTTTAAGGGCAACAATTAATGAAAACAATGAAATCTAGATTAAGGTAAGGGATTAAACTTTATTTTTCATAACAAAAATATTTCCTGCGATAATTGCGAGAACCCCAATAAGTGATGTTAATTGCCATTGATAGCTTTCAAATATCGTCGATAAAATTAATGCTACAATTGGAAAAAGAACTGCAGAGTATGAGGCGCGAGTTGGTCCGATGAGTTTAACTAAAGAGAAATAAGAACCAAAAGCAACAATTGAACCGAATACACTGAGGTAGAGTAACGAAAGAATATACGACATAGATGTATCAAATATAAGCGTGTCGCCCTTGCAGAGACCAATGCAAAGTGTAATAACCCCGCCATAAAACATTCCATACACATTTGCCGGTATTATTTGAATTCCATTTTTTTGATTCACAGAAGAAATAATGTTTCCGAATGAGGCAAATACGGTTCCCAAAAAAGCAAAGGCAAGACCCATGATGGTTTGTGCATTGGGGTCAAGTTTTAAAAGATCTTGATAAAATACTAATACAATACCAATGAGCCCAATTACCACTCCACCCAAAAGTCGTTGACTTGCTCGATGGCCTAAAAATATTCGACTATTTATCACATTCACAGTTGTGACCATAGAAAACACCACTGCAACAAGACCGCTTGCAAGAAATTTTGAAGCATAATAAGTGCAAATGTAATTCAGACAAAAAATGAATAGCCCTAAAGTGAGGACACTAAAATGTTGTCGAGGTGATAGTCTTAAATCTATTTTTTTATACAAGCTATAAAGTAGTAGTAGAAAGCTTGCAAAAATGAATCGGTACGCGATGGATAATTCAAGGGGAACAATTCCAATTTGCTGCTTAATAGCAAGCCACGTAGTGCCCCAAATTACGACTGTGATGATATAGAGTGCTAAAACACTCATGTAATAATGCTACTCAAAATACAGAACTTCATATGTCCTTAGTTTGGTTTGAAACTGTCTGGTGCACTTGCTTGGCCCGACGGCGATTTAAGAGCGTTTGTGTTAATTTTTTGAATCAATGGAAATTCATGTAGCGCCATATTGAGGCGATGGGCATTGTAAACTTGAGGTACTAAACATATGTCGGCAAGTGATATTTCGTCGCCGAAAGAATATAAGCCTGCTGATTTCTCAACTAGCTTTTCATAAGCCACAAAACCTCGGCGAATAAAATACTGACCCCATTCACTTCTTTTTTCTGGATCATCTGAATATTTATCTAAGACCGTTAGATTTTGAACTGGCTGAATACCCGCATTGATCAGTTCAGCGAGGGCACGCACATGAGCACGATCTAATGTGTTTTTAGGAAGCAAAGGTGGGCTTTGGTGTGTTTCTTCAAGCCATTCAATAATCGGAAGAGATTCAATTATAAATTTCCCATCAACTTCTAATGCAGGCACATAGCCCATAGGGTTTCTTAAAAGATGTGCTGCACTTTCACTTTCACCATTAAGTAGATCCACTGGAACCGCTTTGTATTTTATTTTCTTGTAATCAAGCGCCCAGCGCACACGCCAAGACGAGCTTGATCGCCAGTAGTGATAAAGTGTTATGTTCATTGTTCACCTACAAGCACTATTTTATTTTCAAGTCGTCCCAAGCCTTCTACTTCCAGTACCATTTCATCATCGGGCTTTAACCAAAGATTATTTGTAATTTTTGAACCGTTAAGTTCTAAAAAACAACCAGTGCCAACGGTGCCAGAGCCAATGACATCTCCGGGGTAAAGTGTAACTCCGTAACTTGCGCGTGAAATGATTTGTGCAAATGTCCAATTCATTTGATTCACATTTCCTTCAGAGTATTGCTTGCCATTTAAAAAAGCTTTCATGCTGGCATCAAGTACTTCGCCATTTGCAGTTTCGCGAAGGCTGCCCGAATTTTTAAGCGACTGTCGAGTAATAAGCGTTGGTCCAATTGAAGTGGCAAAATCTTTACCTTTTGCTGGCCCAAGATTAAGTTTCATTTCTTCCATTTGAAGAGCCCGCGCTGACCAATCATTCATAATAGTGTAACCAAAAATATATTCATCTGCTTTAGCAGGAGAAATGTTTTTACCCTTTTTCCCGATTACAATTGCCACTTCTAATTCAAAATCTAATTTATCAAGGTGTAATTTTTGAACTTCAACATTTCCGGGGCCCGTCACTGTTTGATGATTCGTAAAATAAAACACAGGAAATAGATCAAACTCTGGGAGCATCTCTAAGCCGCGATTGCGCCTAGCAGTTTGAACATGTTGTCTAAACGCATAGCCATCACGCATCGAAGGTGGTTTTGGTACTGGAGCTAAAAGCTCAACTTGCTCAAGTTTAAAGTTGGGTAGCTTTGTTTTATTTTGAGTAAATAACTTTGTCGCCTCATTTAGATTTACTTCAGAGTTTTCAAGAAATGCGAGCATTGAATGTGGCAATGATCCTTGATTTTTAAGCTCATAGATTTGTAGACCGTCAAGTATTCCATAGCTTTCATTGTTTTTTTGACGAAACGATACGAATTGCACGGGGGACTCCTTTGTTTTAATAAAAAGCGAATGTAAGTATTTTATGCGGCGTTGAGGTTTCGCAGCATTTTCATGTAGGTTTTCCATTGCGCATACGCCATTTTAAATTCAAGTTTAGCCATTTTCATCTCAGCTTTTAGTTGTATGAATCGTTCTTGAGAATGATTTGTAAAGTCTTTTTTGGCGCGTATGTATTCTGCATGAAGTCGGTGCATGCGCTCTTGAGACGTTTCAACTTTAATGCGCAAGCCCGTAACGATCGGAAGATTTGCAGACACTAAGGCTGTGAGTGTTTTTTCACCCATGCGCAGTTTAGCTTTTAATATTTCTTCTTCACGAACACGTTTAAGCCTGTGAGTGAGTCCGAAAAATGATAAAAGACGAATTGCCCATTTTGTGGGATCCCAGTGATACCATCGAATGCCATTTCTATAGTCGGCTTGAAATTCATGATGAAAATTATGATAGCCCTCACCATAGGTAAACAGCGCTAATAAAAAACTATCTCGCGCTGATGTTTTATCTGAATAAGGCTGTTTGCCAAACATATGACAAAAAGAATTAATCAAAAAAGTGCAGTGTTGTGTGAGTACGGTTCTGACGAGCCCACCAAAAACTAATCCACCAAAAGGGCTACCCAGTGCCCATCCGATAAGGGTTGGAAATCCAAAACCCATGAATACAGCAATCGGTAGGTAGTATTTATTTTGCAAGTACACCAGAGTGTCTTTTTCAAGGTCGGGTGCAAACTTTCCTTTATGTGCAGCGTCTTCTTTGAAAAAGATCCAGCCAATATGAGCGTAGAAAAAACCTTTATTGATACTGTAAGGATCAGTTTCAGTGTCGACATGACGATGATGGCGACGATGATCTGTACACCATTTTAACGCTGAATTTTGTAAAGCGGCAGCGCCAAAGAGCAGATAAAATAGTTTTACACCCCAGCGTGCTTCATAACTACGATGAGCAAACAATCTGTGATATCCGCCGGTGATACTCATGCTGGTCATGACTGAATAAATCAAAAAGAAAACTAATACCTTCCAGTTTAAGCCATTAAGATAAATATGTATCGGAGTGAAAATGGCGGCCGCTATTGGAGTTCCAACTAAGAAAGTCGTATTTACCCAATCAATTTTGCGCATTCGTAGTTCTCCTTAAGCATTAAGATCTAATTCTAGCATGGGTTACTGAGCGTTTGTGCAATGAAAATGGGCTCAACTATTCTAAAGTCTGACTGCGGCGCATCATTGGACCTTATTTTATTGAGTTTAGGTATAGAAACGCATACTTAATACCCATGGAACACATAGACGTAAAGACAGAAGAGCTAGCACTCAAAACCTTGCGAACTAACAAAGTTGCAATCTTCATGTTGTCTTACAATGCTCAAGATTTGATCGTCAAAACTTTGCAACGTATTCCACATTGGATCGCCCGTGAGCTCGTAGAAATTTATGTCATTGATGATTCTTCAAAAGACAAAACACTTGAGCGTGTTTCTGAAATGCCCTGGCCAAAAGATTTTGCTCCCATGAAAATTTATCGAACACCTTACAATCAAGGTTTTGGTGGAAATCAAAGACTTGGTTATTTGTATGCCATCTCAAAGGGCTACGACATTGTTGTGAGTTTGCACGCTGATGGGCAATATGCGCCTGAAGCATTGCCTGTAGTTTTAGCGCCTTATTCTCAAGGGGCTGATGCAGTATTTGGAAGTCGTTTTATGACTCCCATGGGTGCTCTCAAGGGTAACATGCCGTTATATAAATTTTTAGGAAACAAAGTACTCACGCGCCTGCAGAATTTTTTATTAGGCACAAAAATGTCAGAGATGCACAGCGGGTATCGTTCATACCGCATGTCTGGGCTAAAGCAAGTGCCGTTTGAGTTCAATAGTCTAAGTTTTGATTACGACGCAGATATTATTATTCAGTTAGTAGCTGCAAAACTTAAAGTTGTCGAAGTTCCAATACCAACATTTTATGGTGACGAAATCAGTCACGTGAACGGCACTCAATACGCTTGGCGATGTATTAAAACTGCTGTGAAATATAAAATGATGGAAAAAAATCTTTTTTATGACCCTAAATTTGATCTTGAGCGTGTCGATCAGCAGCCATACGTCACTCGGGCTCCACAAACAAGTCTTCATGAATTTGTGAAATCAGCTTCACTTCCAAAAGATGCGCGCATTTTGGATTTATGTGGAGGGCAAGATAAAGCGATAAGTCGTGTGCATGCTCAAGGTGGAATTCCTGTTACATGTGTTGAGATACATCCGGATCCAATTGTTAGGCAAAATCATAAACTTTCAGTTGATCTTAATAAGTCATGGAAAGATCAAATTCCCACAGGCCAAAATTTTAACGTTGTATATGCACTTGATGTTTTAGAACACTTGCAATTTCCTGAACGTGGCGCTCGAGAGATTTTTGAACGGATGAATTCTGGTGGCGCGCTTTACGCAAGTGTTAATAATATTGCTTTCTTGCCAATGCGACTTTCATTGCTCTTTGGGCATTTCAATTATGGTCGTAAAGGCATTTTAGGTTTCACGCACAGTCGCTTATTCACGATTGAGACGTTTACACGCTTAATGAAAAATGCCGGTTTTAGAGTCGATGCTGTTATGGGTTTTGCGCCCCCCGCATTTGAAAACAAAGGTATTATGAGTAGGGTCATGGGCTTTTTAGCTCGTGCACTTCCACGACTTTTCGCTTCTCAAATATTACTTGTTTGTACAAGAACTGATTCACCTCTTGATCTCATGAAGCAAACGTTTCGTGAAGATTTTGGTCGAGAGGCAGCTCCCGATAAGGTCAAATTATTTAGTTTGGGTGTTTAAGTAAATGTCTCCCGATACTTTCAAGATTTCCTATGATTTTTTATTTCCAGATAAAACTTCAAAATCATATGTCTTTGATATCGATAAAAATACATTGGCATTAGTAGAGTCTACGACTGAGCAGCCACCAGAATGGGCAAAATTAGAAAATAAAAAATGCGAACATTGCCCATTAAAGGAGGCTGAATCACCCTATTGTCCCGTGGCGCGAAACATTGCGCATCTCGTAGAAACTTTTAAAGAAAAAGTTTCTTATACAGAAGTCGCAATCAAGGTGACCACAAAAGAGAGAACATACGTTAAAACTTTACCCCTACAAGAGGGGATATTTAGTGTTTTCGGCTTAGTCATGGCCACGAGTCTTTGCCCATATACAAATTTTCTAAAACCCATGGCTAGATTTCACCTTCCATTTTCTACATCAGAAGAAACAATAGTACGTTCGATTTCTATGTATCTTTTAAAACAATATTTTGTGGCCAAGCGTGGTGGTCAACCAGATCTTGAATTAGAACTGCTTGAAAAAAATTATGCAGATATACAAAAAGTAAATTTAGGCATTTTAGCTCGTATACGAGGTATCGCCCAAGGTGATGCCGACGCAAATGCAATTACGATATTGCATAGTTTTTCATCACTATTAACCATGGCCATTTCTAAAGATCTCTCAAAGATCGAACCACTATTTAAATAATTTATTTTGAAGTTTTGCTTAATTGACGTTTTAAAACGCCAACCACCATCGGCAATATAGAAATAAGAACTACGATGACAATAATTTTATCTAGACGATTCGCAAGTGATGTTTGGCCAAGATAATACCCAATCCATAACAGTGAAGTTATCCACACAATGCCGCCGCCGATATTCCAATACACAAAACTTTTGTAAGGCATGCGTGCTACACCTGCAATAAAAGGAACAAATGTTCTTAAGATGGGTACGTATCTTGCTGCTGCGACAGAGATTCCGCCATACTTCATATAAAAATCGTGTGCTTCAACAAGATGCTTTTTTTTATAAAAACGGCCATCAGGTTTTAACCAGATGCGATCCCCTGTTTTGCGCCCGAGAAGAAAGCCCACTTGATCACCAATAACCGCTGCAAAAATCAGTACAATATTTAAATAAATGATATCAAGCCCAACTACATGATTGGGGTTTAGCGGATTAGAAAGCACACCCGTGGTAATGAGAAGTGAATCGCCTGGCAGAAAAAAACCTAAGAGAAGACCTGTCTCAGCGAAAATAATTCCAACAAGAGTTATGAGCCCACCAGTTTGAATGAGCTGCGCAATTCCTGCGGCTGAATGAAGTTCTTTAAGCCAATCGAGCATCTTGAAATAATGTCATATAGAATTGTCTTGTCAAGTTTTGCTGAGATTAATTGCCGTGTTCATCGCGAATATCGCCAATGAGTCTTTCAATAATATCTTCCATGGTAAGTAATCCGGTGATTGTTTTTGTCTGATTATCTTTTACTAACGCCATATGGGCGCGCCTTTGTTGAAGCAACTTTAGGATTTGATCTTGTCTTATATCTGGCGTGATAAAAACCGCAGGGCGGCTGCAGCGTCTGAATGCTTCATTTGAGTAATGATTTAATAAAAGTGGCCATGCATCTTTAACATGCACAATTCCTAACATGGTAGTGAGGTCTGTTTCGCATAGGGGAAATCGTGTGTGCATGTGTTTTCTCACAATTTCTAAATTTTGTGAGAGTGGCCGAGTCATTGAGAGATAATCGATTTGCGAAACCTGCACCATTATATCAATCGCTTTTTTATCTGAAAATTCAAAAGCACGATTGATGATTTGGGCTTCGCTTTCACTAACGATGCCATCTTCTTTTGAATCTCTAAGAACCATTTTTAATTCTTGCTCTGTGAGTGCTGGTTCTTCGTATCCATGATAACCAAGTCGACGCAAGATAAAGTTGGCAAGCATAGTGAAGCAATTAATGAGGGGCTTTGAGACTTTGTAAAATAAGCTCAGTGGTTTTGACACCCAGAGTGTCATGCGCTCAGCTTTTTGAATAGCCATACTTTTTGGGACGAGCTCACCCAAAACAACGTGCAAAAGTGTAATCAAAAAAAATGAAATAATCGCTGCAACAATGTGAGGTGTGTTGTTAAGCGACGGAAATGTTTGCGGAAACAAAATCACGAATAAATTTGCAAATGCACGTTCGCCTATCCAACCTAAGCCGAGGCTTACGAGTGTGATGCCTAATTGAGTTGCTGAGAGATATTCGTCGAGCTGATCGACACAAAGAATTGAAATGCGCGCTTTATGTACACCCATGTCTGCGAGTTCTTCAAGACGAGTTCTTCGTACTTTTACAATTGCAAATTCAGCCGCCACAAAAAAACCGTTGAGCGCAACTAAAACTAGAGATGCCGCAATGGCAATCAAAGTTGAAGCAAGTTCGGGTGCATGAGCCATGATTAGAACTATGACATGGGTTTTCCATTTAGACTACTCGAAGTTGGTGAAATGACACTTATGCGCTGATACGCAGTTTTGTGACACCACTTCAATCATTTCAGGTGACAAAGCGCGCCAATGTTGCGCTGCTGGGCAGCATTTCTTAGATACAGCTGTTGTTTTTATTGAGCTCGTGATGATTGAACGCGTAAGCTCAAAGAATGTTAAAAACCAAGCTTCAATATAAAATTCCACTTCTGGTAAGCCTTTTTGCGTTATTGCCCGCACTTCGTTTTGGTTGGGGTTTTACAGGTGATTGGCGTAATCAGTTTTGGTTTATTACATATTATGCAGAATATTTTTTAAGGCATTTTACATTTCCAGATATGTTTCACTCTCAACAAGCAATCGGAATGCCTGCGGCGATATTTTATGCAGCGCCATTTTATAAACTCATGGCAATTCCTGCAATTATTCTGGGTACAGGAATAGCTTTTAGATTGGTCATTCTGGGTGTTTTATTATTTCAGTATTACTGCATTGAAAAATTATTCAGTGAATTATCAGGTAACCAAAAGCTTTCTAGAGTTATTGCCATTATTTGGACACTCAGCATTTATCCTATGACGAATCTCTACAATCGATCAGCGCTCATGGAGTTCGTAGCTTTTGCATTATTAACATCAAGCATTTGTCTTTTGTGTTTAATCACACTACAAAGTGAAAAATATCTTCGATTCAGTTTTATGAGCCTTATGGGTTTTTGTTTTACTTTAGCTGCTGGTATTCACCCCATCACAGCGGTGTACGGCGGTACTTTTGCGATTGTTACTTTTCTAACCTTGTTAAAATTAAGTAAGAACAGAAAAAAAATATTTTTAGCACTGTTGCCACTTGTTGGTCTGAGTCTGCTTTGTCTGGCACCGTGGGTGTATGCAACGGCAAACATATATCCGCAACTTGCAGTTGCCCAAAAAATAAATTCAATAGATCTTTTCTTCGACCCGGCTAAACTTTGGTGGTTAAGACTACTTCCGTTTCCTTTTGATCCGCGTATGACGTACAAAGAGACTGATCCGCTACCAATTCATATGGATACACAGATAAGTGTACTGCTCATTGTACTACTCATTTATTTTATACGACGCACACATTTAAAGTTTGGTAAAAATGGAATCCTTATTCTAGTTGGCTGTATTTTATTTTCAGTAAGTTATTGGCTATCGATTTCGCTTACACCGTGGGGTTATTTACCTGAAATTTATAAATCGGCACAACTTAGCTATCGACTCACAGCTTATTGTAACTTGGCTTTGCTCTTGGCACTCGCTGGGTGTTTTGTGGGTGGTGGTCGATTGAAGGTAAACTTTGGTTCTCGTGGATTTAAAATAATAACTGTCGGCTTACTTGTGAGCGCTTGTTTTGCCCATACACTTAAAATCGCCCATGCATTTCGCGCTCAAGAATCAAAAGAAGACAAATACACTCGATTCTTATCTGAGAAAGATGGGTTATTAGCATATCCACCAACGCTCTATTCGGCCGATTCCTATGTAGTTACGGGTTTAAATGAAAAAATGCCGGTAGTTAATGAGGTACAGAAAATTCAGATTCCATTTCTCATTACTACGGGCAAAAATTTTGGAAAAGTAGATGAACTTAATATTAATTTGGAATCAGAAAAATTTGTACTAACAAACGTTCAAGCATTTCCATGGAGTCAGATTTTGCTCGATGGTGAAACCACAAAATTATATGAGCATGATAATAAATACGCGTTGAAAATACCTGCGGGAGCACACACGATCGCCTATCAATTGAAGCTTCCTACAGTCTATTCTATATTATCAGTAATTTCGACGATGCTCTATTTGCTTTGGTTTTTGGTTGCAATAAAACCGGCATTTAATTTATCTAGAGTTCGCAGCTAGTTATATAAATACAACTTTTGCACAATTATTTTTTCTTCTTCTTCTTATTTTTATTTGTCTGCAGTGCAGCTTCATGTGCCCATACGGCTGGTAAACCAATTTCAAGAAAATATTCATACTGGTAGCCTGGAAATAAATTTTCAATTTTATTTTGCAACCGTAAAAGTGTTTCTTCTTTAACAGGCATACGAGGTTGCGCAGCTTTTACCAATTCAATAATTTTTTCAAGGTAGACTCTTTGGCGAAATAAAAGTTCGGGCCCACCGAAAGCTCCGCGGCCTGGGTACACAAATTCAGGTTTTAAACTTTCAAGTTCTTCAATGCGTTTGAGCCAATCATCAAGTTTTCCAATTTCAAGCCAACTATGATTGTGATTGGTGACAAGGTCTCCAGTAAAAATATTTTTCCCGTATTCAATAACAACATGTGCTTCACTGCAACCAGCACCTAAAACGTGTGCTTTGACGGTAACCCCACCGGCTGATAGCTCTTGTGTAGCATTTCCAAAACTATCTGGTGCAGCAGCACTGGTTGGATAATCAGGTTGGTAGCGTGGGTAAAACCAGCCATAGCGGTCTTTGTGAATTGCTGGAATAATATTTTTTACCTGTTCTGATGTGACAACACGAATACCTCTTTTTTGAAAATTCAAAGTTCCATTAAATTTATCAGGATTAGGATGTAAAATAATGGCGAGTAATACTTTTTTACCTGTTATTTTTTCAGCGACATTAATTGATTCTTCAGCTGCAGATGGAAGAAATTGTGTGTCGATGAAAATCAGGCCTTTGGGGCCTTCTATCCAATAGGACGATGTTTCAAAGCCTTTAGGTGTTGTGATGTACGTGCCGATATTTCCATTACCATGCTTAATAATATATTGAGTTGATGGCGTTTTATTGGTGCTGCTACAGGCCATAAAGCAAAAGGCTAAAATAAGAATAACGGCTTTACACATAAATGCTCCTCTATGGTGGAGCACAGTAGTTAGCCTGTGTGGAATTATTTGTCGAGGCTAATGCTATGCTTCATAAAGTCATATTATTTTATTTTTGAGTGATTGAGCGAGCTGTGTAATGCTTAGTCTATGGTTAGACGTGTCAGTATCTTTATGGTTGGCTTAGTACTTGGATTAATCTTGCAATATTTTATTACGAGCCATCGTCAGACGTTAGTTCGTGAAGAAAAAGAAGCTCAAGTACTTAAGCTCAAAATGCAGGTGTCACCGACTCCTGCGCTTACACCTAATCCATGACCGAAAAAAGAAAAGATATTCTATTTTTAATATTCATTTTTATAATTACAACAATTTCATTTTCATTGGGTTTTGAAGCCAGTTATGTCAATTGGGATGATAATGTATTAATTCTTGATAATATTTTATTGAGACAACCTTTGTGGGTGGCTGTCAAATCTGCTTTTGGGCACTATTACTTCAGTGATTATCTGCCCGTAACTTTGATGTCATTATGGTTGGATATTAAAATTTTCGGCTATAATTCATCTGCTCAGCATGTTGTGAATCTAGGTCTGCATTTGAGTAATATTGCGTTGTTTTTTTATTTCCTTTCGTTGCTTAAATTACCAAAAATTTGGATTTATATCATAGTGGCGGTATTTGCATTTCACCCTGTCCAAACAGAAGTGCTCATGTGGGTCAGTAATCGAAACATATTACTTGCAACGCCATTGATGTTGGTTTCATCAATTTTGATTTTAAGAAGTAATAGTAAAATAAATTTTTTAGTTGGCAGTTTATTTTATGTTCTATCGATATTGTGTAAATCGGTAAGTGTGCTTGTGCCTTTTTTATGGATTTGCATTGAATTGTTTTTAATGAAAAGAACACTCAATTCAACACAAAAATATGCCTCCTTTCTTTTAATCATTGTTGCTGGTTTGTTTGTTAGGGTTCATGCATATTCAGAGGGTATTAAGCAAAACTTTAGCGCGGTTACATTTGACATCACTAGGATTGCGCAGTTGCCAGTCGCTATGTTCAATGCGCTTGCGCTCTATATAAAAATGTTCTTTTACCCAACTGAATATTCCATAATCTATCCGCGTTTTTCACTGACCATGAATAGTATTGTGGCCGCATTAACGGTATTTGTTTTTTCTATGTTTCTAATTTGGCGATATGTGAAAACAAAAAAATCAGAGTACATATTTTTTATATCACTAATACTTATTTTCTTAATCCCGGTGCTTCAAATTTTACCGAGATTAAGTTATGTAAATGATCGTTACATGTATATTCCGATCATAGGTTTTGTGGGGCTTTTATTAACATTGCTTCAAGATCTTTGTGAAAATTTCAAAATAATAAAACTCAAATACCTCCATTTTGTAATATGTATTTTAATTATACCTTTGCCCTTTTTTTCTTATGCCAGAAGTCAAGTTTGGTTGGGTGATCGACAGCTTTGGGAGGACACCGTTGAGAAAATTCCAACTAGCCAATTAGCTCGCGGCAATCTTGCTCTGGCCTACTATAGAGAGGGGCATTACTTAGAAGCTGTCTCACTTTTGAAGACGGTTTTTTCATTCGACACAGACGATGGCAGTGTATGTAATGCCTACAATAATTTAGCTGCAATTTATTCAAACTCAAATGCGGCAGAGCATTTCGATATAAATCGTGCCCTCGCCCTTTTAGAAGAGGGTGTTAAGCGATGTGTGAAAATAGGGGATACATTTTTATTGAGGCTAAATATGGCGCTGATGCATAAAAATCTTAGACATAATATTGAAGCTAAAAAGATACTTCTTAAATTAAAGGAAGATCTCATCGAAGCCTCGTCAATAGACCAGCGATTTCAATTAATAAGTAAACGTGTGGATGCTCTCATTAATGAACTGTCACTCTAACAAGTCTTGAGTCGAGTCTATATTCAGATTTGTGTGTGATATCCGATAAATACCTTGTGAGTACTAAGAGTCAGCAACCATGGATTCCACTTGATAGAATTGAAGACGCTGCGCGTGTTGATGCGGCATTAGTCATTCTAAGTCTTGCTTTGGGCGCATGGTTTTTCTATAAAATTTTTCTAGGCCGCCTTTCTGAAGAGCGACACCGCAATTTGAAAAGTTTGTTTTGGAATCTCGGTGGCCACACTCTTGCGGCAACTGTTTTGTTGATTTCATATTGGTATCTCGATTTTCATGCAGAGCCTGAAACTGGAGTAGACTACATCGCGGGTTATATTGGCCTTGCGGGAATGTTTTCAGCTGCCGTTGTATTCATGAAAACAGCTCGCATTTTACTTTTTGAATATTTGTTTTTGGGGCACATGAAACAAGGTGTGCCTTTACTATTAGTGAATTTCTTAAGTCTTATACTTTCAATTCTTATCGTTGGTTGGTTTGCAACTGAGATATTTGCATTTAAAGTAACTTCATTATTAGCAACATCTGCAATGTTTTCTGTAGTTATTGGCTTGGCACTACAAGATACACTGGGAAATCTTTTTGCAGGTGCTGCTTTGCAAATGGATAAACCTTACGAAATTGGTGACTGGGTAGAAATCGGCCACGATTCAATAAAATGGGTAGGGCAAGTTTACGAGGTGTCTTGGCGCGCAACAATTTTGATTGGATTTGCAGATGAATTAATCACAATTCCAAATCGTGTGGTTGCGCAGTCACAAATTTCAAACTTCGCGGCCAAAAGAAATCCCATTATTCGCGGTCACATTTTTAGAATTCCCTATAAAACGAATCTTGAAGAAGTTCGCAAATTACTTTTAGAAGCGGCTTTAAAAGTAACCGGTGTAAGAGCACATCCAGCTCCAATGGTATTGTTGCAAGAGGCTCATGATTCTTGGATGCAATGTAAACTGGTTTATTTCATTGATAATTATGGTGCTCAATATCTTATTGGTGATCAGGTCTTAACTGAAAGTATGAAAACCTTGGATGCTGCTGGAATCCAACTCGCACATCCAAGGCTTATTGTAGAACAAGATCTTAAGGGCAATCGTACGCAACACCTATAACGCCAGTGCCGGAACCTGAGTATTGACCTATCTTTACAAAATTTGCCCCTTTTTTAGCAGCGTCATCTTGCATGTCTGCTAATGCTTCTTCTGAAGTACCCTGAGCTGTCATGGTGGTTCCGCTTACGCGGCCTAATTCTTTGCATTCAGAATCAGGATTTTCACGGCTCATTTTTACTTCTCGAACATCAGGTGTGAGTGATTTAGACGAGCAACCTACAAAACTCAAAATCGCTATTACTAGAATCAGTGACTTCATCACTCGTCTCCAGAGTCGCTAGATTTTTTTGAATCGGCCTTGCGAGATTTTACATCTTGCTTACAGATATCAAGTTTGTCTTGGTATTCATCTTGGCGTTTAATAAGAATGCGTTTGTATTCGCGAAAGCGCTTAAGTCTATCTTTTAAAAACTCTTCACTAACTCCGACGACCTTATCATTTTCATCGAGACCAATTTTAAATTCTTCTTCTTTGTCAGTGACGCGATCAATGGGTTCAGTCCAGATGAGTTTACCATCGCCGCCTGTGCGTTTATCAGAAAGCTTCTTTTTGCAGTCTTTTAGATTACCGTAAAGACCATTTGAACCATATTTTGTGTTACCGTAGACGCGGTCTTCAAGACTGTAAACTTCGTATTGTAGATCGCGCAATTCTTCAGACATTAAAGTTTTACGCTGCACGACCATATTGCCATCTTTGACGCCTAATTCACGGTCACCAGATATTTTGTCTGATTTTTCAATTTTGGTATCAATTTGTTCAGCCTTATGGGGATTACTCGAGCAGGCCAAAAAATTAAGGGCAAATAACACACACATCAACATTAGAATTTTTAGTTTCATTGCTTCCTCCAAAGGATCTTTAGAATTTTCTAGATTGGCTAATAAATCTACTAAAAAGCGGAGGCGCTCATGATTATTTAATTATATTAATTTCTACATTCCCAGTTCTCTTTTGTACATACACGCTGATTTCGTCTTGGTGTCTTCGTAAAAGAAGATCTACTGTTGAATGTGCTGTTTTTAAATTTTTAATGCTGAGATCTGTCAAAAAATTAGGAAGTACCGGGTGGTAAAAGCTGATTTTGTTATTATAACTATCTACCACTAATCCAAGACAAGCCTTTAAGAGCATAAATACAGAACCTGCTGCCCAGGCCTGTGGCGAACACGCGACAGGGTAAAATGTTGGGCCTTCACCAGTGCGTTTGTCAAAACCACAGAATAATTCGGGTAGTCGATATAAATCCATGTATGTTGAAACGTCAAAAAGTGTAGTTATAAGTTTAAGTGCTTCGTCTTTTAAACCGTATCGAGAAAAACCCTCAGCGATTATAGCGTTATCATGGGGCCAGATCGAGCCATTATGGTATGACATTGGATTATAACGAATCTCTGATTTTGAAAGTGTTCTGATTCCCCAACCAGAAAACATATCATTTGAAAGAAGTGTTACTGCCGTTTTGAGAGCTTGTGGTCTTGATGCAATACCTGAAAAGAGACAATGGCCCGCATTAGAACTTTTGACTTTGCATTGTTGTTTATTTCCATCAAGAGCAATAACGAAAGTTCCAAGTTCTTCATTCCAAAATTTCTTTTGAAAATTTGTTTTTAATATATTTGCTTCGCGTATGAGTTTTTCAGATCGATCGTTAAAGCCTAATTGACTGGCGATTTTTGCTGCTTGAATTTTTGCCTCATACACATAGCCTTGTACTTCTGCTAATGCGATGGGGCCCTGGGCTAATTCACCGTTGGCGTGGGACACTGAATCGGGTGAATCTTTCCATCCTTGATTGGCTAATCCGTTTGGTGCCCGTCGTTGATATTCTATGAATCCATCGCCATCAAGGTCGCCACAAGTATCGATCCATTGAAGCCCTGCCTCTATTGAAGGCCAAAGTGCTTCAATGAAAGGGCGATCATTTGTCCAATCAAAATAATTTCCTGCTAATGTAATAAAAAGTGGTGTTGCATCTGCAGAGCCGTAATATCTTTTGAACGGAACTTCACCGGTTTCTACCATTTCGCCTTTGCGAAATTCATGGAGAATTTTCCCTGGTTCAGCATCTTGTTCAGAAATATTTTCCTTTGATTGATACTTGGCAAGATACGTCAGTACACCTCTTGCTAAATCAGGATCAATCCAAAGATATTGAAGTGCGGTAATGATTCCATCTCGCCCAAAGACAGAATTGAACCAGGGAATTCCCGCATACGGATACTCAACACCATCAATTTGTGTGAGCATGAGTTGAATGTCTGATTTTGATCGATTAAGCCAAGCATTAAAGCGTTCACTCGATGCAGTAAGACGACAGCCACTGGTCATTTTTAATTTTTTAGTCGATTCAATCTGTGAAAAAGCTGTTTGAAAACTAACTGCGGGCAACGCAGCTTCTAAAGTCTGAAGACAATTAATTGTGATGTATAGTGTGGTTATTTCTTGCGGGTTAGAATTAATAATAAATTGTGCACTTGATTCAGATATTTTAGCAGGTGCTGGATGAAAACTGAGTTTACATGTACGTCTAATTTTATCTAAACCTTCGTATTCAAATCTAACTGAACTTGAGTCAATAACGGGCTGATCCTGCGTACCATGTTGTATGCGGGGAATACCTCTGATTTCAAACATGTCTGCAAAATCTGATTTAAATTTTAGATTTATTTCTAAACTCTGTTTACTGTTCCCAAAATTTGTAATTTCTATTTGTTCATAACAGGCATCATCGGTGAGAAATTTTGATCTAAAAATATGAAAGGTCCCGCGATGTACAACTTCTCCGTTAGCTTGATTCAAATCTGGATTGCTAAGATCTGCTGTAAATAATGTATTATCACTACGAATCGTAGAGCTTAGAAATAGTGGATATTGATTTCCGATCTTTAATTCAAATTGTGAAAGATAGCGGGTTGCCTCCCTGTAAAGACCTTGTGCTCGCATGCCTATAGGCTTGAGATCTCCTGAGACATCAAAAATAGCAAAAACCTCACCGCTTTTAACTACGCGAGTTCTTGGGTCAGCAAGTGAAGATGATGCTTTTATATATATTTGGTTTTCGAGTTGGATGATATCTTCCATGGATTTATTCCAGGAAGAATTGAGTAAACCGGAGCCTCGAATTCATTTTCCGCATTGAGAATGTTCTCATAAACCCTCACATACTCGCGCGCCATTTTTTCAACTGCAAAATGTTCTTCAAAATAAAGACGGCACTTGGTTCGGTCAATTTCATTTATCTTATTCATACATTTCTCAGCGGAGCTCATATTATCAACGATGTAGCCGTTGACGCCATTCTTGATCAACTCAGGAGTAGACCCGCATCGATAAGCTAAAACAGGAGAGC
>Ga0163151_10000309_pt1 | contig 86988 bp, 69 predicted proteins | sample OliLakLV19MP5IB2_FD_145596 | JGI IMG/M metagenome (GOLD analysis project Ga0163151, IMG submission 145596) | Freshwater microbial mat bacterial communities from Lake Vanda, McMurdo Dry Valleys, Antarctica - Oligotrophic Lake LV.19.MP5.IB-2 | ecosystem: Environmental > Aquatic > Freshwater >...
AATACAATATCATTACTTGACATACCTGATATAAGCAACTTTTCGAGTAAATGAGTAGGCTTTGGAAATTCAAAAACATCTTTTTCAAAAATTCTCTTTTGTTCAATTGCGGAATCTTGTGAAAATCCGCCATTATCTATAATTGTTGCCAGTGTTTGTCCTTGTCTCACTTCTAGTAAAAATCTTTTTAAAAATGGAGTGCCTGAGGATTCTCTAAATCCTATTTTCTTTTCTTTTAAATAATCATTTATTTTCTCTTGATTATATAACCAGCACTTATTTTTTGGCGGGAAATATTCTTTACCATTGAGAGGATTTTTTATTGGGAAAATTAAACTTTCAACAATTCTTCCTCCTTTACCATTTGCTGACAAATCAGAAGCCACCCATACACCTCTTAGATCATTATCTGGATTAGAATATCTTGCATTTAATTCGTCTGTACGAGGTTGTAAATACAATTTAATATTTGTTTTACTTTTTGCATAGACAGTAATATATTCATGATTTTTTCCTATTATTCTATCATTTGGAGCTGTTGCTCTTTTTTTCCAAATTAATGTCTCAATAAAATTCCCGCCTCCGAAAATCTCATCACAGACCAATTTCAAATTTGCTTGTTCATTATCGTCAATAGATATAAAAATTGCTCCATCATCAGCTAACAATTTGTGTAATAATTTCAAACGAGGATACATCATACAAAGCCATTTGTCATGCCTTGTTAAGTCTTCCGCTTCTTTTCCAACAACTTTTCCAAGCCATTTTATAATTTTCGGGTCGTTTACATTATCGTTATACACCCAACTTTCGTTTCCTGTGTTGTAGGGTGGGTCTATATATATGCACTTTATGCGTCCTTCGTATTCGGGTAATAAAGATTTTAAGGCTTCAAGATTGTCGCCATGTATTATTTTATTTCCGCTATTGGTTTCTTGGTCTGATTGAATTCCATTGTCAAAACCGTAAGAGTGTTCCAATACTTTAAAAGGAACATCCATGTGATGATTTATAACTTTATCTTTTCCTATCCAGTGTAATGTTGGCATCTATCTATTTCAATTCGTTTTTATAGGTCGTAAAGTTAGTTTTTAAAACCCTGTTATTGTCAAAAGTTGCACTCAAATTGTCCGCTGTCCACTTGTCGGGTGGTGGGTGGGCTTTTGGTGCGGTTGGGCAAAATTAAATGTGCTGCAATTTGGGTCGGCTTTGTGCGGTTACATTGCAGCTCTTTTAATTTTGCGAAGCGTTGGCATTCCAGTCATTTTTTCTGTCGGTTTATGTTAGCACTGTCGGTCGTCCTACACTTGCTTGTAACGTTTTGCAGCTACCCGAAGGGCGGGATTTTCACCACTAAACTTCATTCGGAGAACTGAACTTTCGGCTTGCACAAATGTGTCTGCGGAGCACGAAACCCCGCCTTTTGGGTAGGTGCTGTTAGCGGTTCGGGCTTCTTTTTCATTGTCAATATTTTGTCTGTTTACGAAATTCATTTTAGTCAAATATGTCTCTTACAAAAACTTTTGTGCTGTCTAAATTAGTCCAAATCGTTTGAATGTTTTTACTGTCATTTGTTGAATATTCGTGAACCAAAATTGTGTCGCCCAAAGTCGTTGGATTAAACCAGTCTAATGTCTCACCGTAAGGAATTTTTCCGTCCCATTTTGCTGTCGATAGTTTTTCTGTTGTAAACTCGTGTTTGGATAAAATTCGTTTTAATTCGTCTGGGCAAGTTTGAAAGTGCAACCAAATAGCATAGTCAATTTTAGGAACAACTTGGTCTTGGTAATTCAAAATCTTAATGCAGTCCGTTTGTCTTTTATCAAACAGTGCGTCATAAATTTCGTCACCTGTTCTTGGTCTTAAAGTTTCTGTTACCTTGTTATAGGTCTTGCTTACAAACTTGAAACCTGTCCAAGCTGTCAAACCGATAAATGCAAAAAATAAAAACAACGATATCAGTTTAAGTTTCTTATTTTTTTTCGTCAAACCCAATATGAGTGTCACGAGAAAAAGCAAAAAAGCAAGTCCTGAAATTACTGTCAATATTATTAATTCCTTCATCAATTATTTCGTTTCGTTGTCTGTCTGTTGTGTCGTCATAGCCTGACCGCTAACGGCTTGCGGCTAAAAGAAGTGGCGGATTTGGAATACTAAACTGTCTATACCCACCAAACTTTATTAGTTGCACAAATGTTTGTATTCGCACTTCGCCCGCCATTTTTTTTAGGTGCGGTTATGGGCTGGTTTTTATCTATTCTTTTGTCGTATAATATTTAATTTCTGATATTTCGTTTCCTAAATTAACTACAATATGTGTCCGTTTGTTATGGTCCGAAAAGTCTGAAGATTTGTAAACTACAATAGCGAGTTCAGATAAGTCGTCCGTTATATTGAAAGATTTCTCCTTAAGTATTTTTATTAAGCGTTCTTCTGATGTATGATTTTGAATTTGGTCAAGGTGTAAACCATAAATAATTATCAGTTTTTTCATAGGATAGATATGCATTTTCAATTTAGTTTATTGTTCGTAAAATTCAGAGTTTAAAAATGTTTCTATTTGTTTTTTAAATGCACTTCTTGCACTATGATGAAATATTCCGCTAATTAGTCCGCCAAAAAACACTCTTGCGAAAAAATTTGGAACATAGGTAAGCGAACTTACTCCGTCTGCGTAGAAGGATACTCTTATTCCAACAAATGCATCTTTGTCGATGTCTAACCACTTTTTATTGCTGTCGATAATGTTTGAACGAACAGTCACTGTGATATGAGATGATAGTTCCTTTCGTAATTTTTCGGCAGCTAATTCGATTGTGAAATTGTTTTTAATTTTCATATTATTTTATTTTGAGATTGATTTTATTATTAGAACAATTATAAAGAAGATTGCACCAACTGCGATAGCCATTAAAGCTGTCTTAAAAAATGTTCCAAATCCAATTACGGAACTGTCGCGAAATTCAATTACCATTTCATGAACATTTCTGATGGCTTGTTTCTTTGCATTCTCCATCCATTTTTTTAATAGTTCATCGTCAAATTGATAGGTTGTGTATTCTTCTTTTGGTTTTTCGGTTTTCTTTTCATACGATTTATTTTCAGTGGCTCTTTCCTGCTCTTGCTTTTTCTGTTCGTAATGCTCTTGTTTCGGCTCTTCTTTTTTCTTTTCCTCTCGGAATTTATTAAATTTTATATACTCTCTGTCGTAGCGACTACGGGCATCGTCATCATTTAGGATTAAATACGCTTCATTAATTTCCTGCATTTGCTTTGTAGTGTCAACACCGTGATTTTTGTCGGGATGCCACTTAACTGCTGCTTTTTTATAAGCGGATTTTATTTCAGCTTTGGTCGCAGGACCAACGATTTCCAATATTGCGTAATAATCCGTAAACATTTTTAGTCTTTATTCAGTTTGTCTTTGTTTTTAAAAATATCTCCTTCGCCTTCGACAGGTCGTTTTTTCCATATTGCAACAATGCCAAGTATTGCTGCTATGAAAAGGCCTATACTCGGGAGAACTGTAATGTATGGCCATAGCCCCATACAAAGAAACCCGATAATAAATAATACAATTGATAAAATCACTTTTACTGCTGTGTTCATACTTTTAGTTTTAATTATGGTTTTATAAGGCTCATTAATGATACTTCATAAACTGTATTTGACATGTAAGTTATATGAAGTGCGTAATTTGAGTAAGAATATTTATCCCAGTACATCACAGGTTCTCCTAAAAATTCACCACCACCTCCGCTTTTGGTTGGGCTTCCAGCCTTGATATGCACATCAGCTTTACTCATACCCCAAGATAAATTTTTAGGTAACTGACCATTAAAAGCACTAAATTTTGAGTTCTTCTTGTAATGGAAGAAGATAGTATGAACTTTATCCTTAATAATTAGTATTTCAATTCCCGTTTTATAAAAAGAAAGGTATTTCCATCCATTTTGCATTGGGTCACTTGAAATAGGGCTTTCATCTATGGAATTGATTAAAGATTTATATTCTGCCGATGAAGTTGATTTATCAATAACGCTTGAATAATTAGTTTGAGAGTATGTCACAGCATTCGACATTGACACAATTAAAAGGAGAATAATAAATGATTTCATTTTTTGTTAATTTTTTCACCTACTCGTTTGGCTTTTCGGTTTCGCCCCGTTTTATATGGTTGCTGGTCTCCAAATTCTATTTTAATACTTTTACAGTTTTAATTTTATGGATTACATTTTTGTCTAAAGCAAATTGACCATTCATTATTATTTGTATCTCTACCATCTAAATTATATGGTATTGTAGCTAAGCAGTCTTCGGTAACAACGGTTGTGCCACAACCAACATGCCCCAAAACAGTATAGGTTGTATTCCCCCAATAAATAATTGCGTAAAGATTAGTCGCTTCCATTTTTTTACCGAGTTCAGCACCCGAAAGAAATGTAACATTCACGCTCTCATATTTAGACCAAGTTCCATATTGTTTATAGCGAACGTAACAATTTAAGGTAACTTTTGCACTCAAATTTAAACCGATAGCTGTAAATAAAAATGCCAATATTATTCTTTTCATTTGTGTGTAAATTTTATTTTCCTACTCATTTGGCTTTTCGGTGTCGCCCCGTTTTTTTTGTGGTCGCTGGTCTCCACAATATATTTCTGTCAGGAATTAGATTCAAGATGTGTCAGTCCGAATTGTCGGTCGATGTTTTCTGTCCCGCTATGTCTATTAAACTTGCCCATAACGTTTTGGCGCTTGGCGAAGAAGCGGATTTCGAAGTGCTAAACTGTCTGCCAGCACTGAACTTGATACGAAGCACAAAGCTTCATTTAAGCACTGAACCCGCTTTTTTGCCAAACGCCTGTTATAGCCAGTGGTTCTTTTCGTCATTGTCCGAGTTTTATTATTTTTCCGTTTTCTTGTTCAGGTTTTTCTTCATCAAAGTCATCTGGGTAATAGTCGAAAAACTCCTGTGCTAAATAGTCGTGGAAACCCCAACCAATTCCGCTTGTGTCGTCAACCACTTTTCCTGCTCGGTCGGAAAACTTGTCGAGTAAATTGTCTTTTCTCATTAATGTCAACGCTTGCGAGTAAACACTTGAAACACTATTATAAAACGCTTCGTCTATGTCGCCAAAGTCGTTTGTGAATTTCACACCTGTCTCAACATAGAAGAGCATAAGGTCTGCGAGCAAGTCGGTTGAAGACCCAAGTTTTTTAAAGTCGCTGATAGCTTGTTTGCCGTCTTTTATTTTATAGTTGTCACCACGCTTTGGATAAAATGCTTCAAACACTTTGTCCTGATACTTATTAAAAAGTTCTCTCTCGTTGGGGTTTACGTAAAAGTCAAAAAACTCTTTTACTGATTTGTTCTTTTTATACAAGTCAGCAACTAGGTCTATGAGTTTGTCCTTGTCAAGTTTTTTAAGTTCTTTTTTTATGTCTGTCAGTCCCATTATTCTACTGTCTTTTTACCATTGGCTATAACTTGTATATACCTGAACCATTTGGTTCTTGAGGTTCAGGTATCCGCCCATTTTTGGGTGTATAACCGCACCTTTCAGTATTTTATAGGTTCAGGTATTTATTCTGGATTTAAGATTTTAAATTCTTCAAAAAGCTACTTTAGTCCGTACTTCTTCAGATACTTTTCGTTAAGCTCTTTCTGCTCGTTGTTGAGGTCAAGTTTTTTGCCTCGGATAAATGCTAGTATAACATCGTTGGATTTTACATCCAGCGCATCGCCAGCAGAAATAAATAAGGTAGCATCTTTTCCTTCTTCCAAAGAGCCTACGCGTTTGTCAATTCCAAGAATTTTTGCTGCACTCAGCGTTACAGAAGCCACCGCTTCTTCTTTCGTTAATCCATAGGTAACCGCAGTGCCTGCAAGAAATGGAATATTGCGGGTATGTATTTGTTCCATATCGCCTGCATTTTCCAAGCAAAACAATACTCCTGCTTTTTGTAGCAGCGCAGGAAGTTTATATGGCAAATCAATATCCGCATCGGTGCGAGTAGGAAGATTGTGCAATCGGTTTACCATAACCGGGATGTTATTTTCTTTAAGTAAATCTGTTACCATCCAAGAATCTGTGCCGCCAACAAGTACCATTTTTTTTACGCCTGCATCTTTTGAAAAATAAACTGCATCCATAATTTCTTTTGCAGTGTTAACATGTACGAAAAGAGTTTTCTCCGCATTAAATAACCCTTTCATCGCTTCTAGCCTTAAATTTTTTTCAGGATTAACAACTTCGGAATAAGCGCGGGAGTCAGCAAAAAATTTCTTCAGCTCACTTTTTTGTTTGTCGTAGTCAGTGCTTTTTTTAAGTTCCGGAATTGGACCTTCCCCATCGTAATCTTTCCAGTCGCGTTTGAACATAGGTATCCAGTTTAGGTGAATGCCATCGTCCATTTTCAAAGTCATGTCCTCCCAGTTCCAACCGTCTAATTCTAGTATAGAAGAAGTGCCGGAAATTGTTCCGCTGCGCGGAGTAATTTGCGCAAGCAGTACTCCATTTGTTCTTACTGTTGGAGGAATTTTAGAATCGCTGTTATAAGAAATCACACTGCGTACGTGAGGATTTAGATTTCCGGTTTCAGCAAAATCGCGGGTAGCTCTTACGGATTCAATCTCGTTTAATCCCAAGGTGGAGTTAGGCGCAATAAAACCTGGGTAAACATGCTTGCCTGAAATATTTATGGTGGTATCATACGCGCCACTCGGAATGCGAATGGTGGTTGCATCGCCTATCAACGTTATTTTCCCGTCTTTAAATCCGATGGCAGAATTTTCTATTACAGTCCCATTTCCAACATGCGCAATGCCATTCATTAATAAGATACTTTTAGTCTGAGGCTTGGCAGGAGTTTGACTAAAAGAAGAAATAGAGTTAGCTACAGCTATTGCAAAAAGCAAAATAGCAAGCAGGATTTTTTTTTTCATAATTATTTATTTAACCACTCGTAGTATGGCTTCTTGGCATCAGGAGCAGGAATATCAGATTTTTTCTTTTGAGAATTTATTTTCCAGCCAATCGTTATTTCGTGCGAGCCTCCCGATTCGGCCATGATGCCTTTGGTAGAAAATTCGAACGCATAATTTATTAATAAGTTACTGTATGGCGATCCGCCAACAGCAAAAGCAATGGCAGACTTTTTATAGAAAGGAGCAAACCATATTTTGTTTTTATAAATAACAGGCACCGTAGCTTCGTAGTACATGTATTTACTGTTTATCATATTTATTTTAACAATAGGATCTATGGCCCAGTCTGTATTGATTGCATACTTATATCCTACGTTAAATCCCTGCTGATAAGCGAGTGTGTAAATAAGATTTCCGTTCACATCTTTTACTTTACTGGCTATTGAACGAGGAATAGAAATCGCAATGTGTAGTTCTTTGTATCGGTATAACACGCCAATGCCTGCATCCAACACCAATGCATTTACATCGGCACTGTTAGCGGCAACGGGATCTGCTTGTGCAAGACCTCCTGCAACATTCACACGACTATCCTGAAGTCCAAGCCCAAGTCCAAAACTTAATTGGTGGTTGCCGGAGAATTTTAAATGATAAGCATAACTAACGGAGGCAGAAAGATCTTGAAAAATTCCGGCTTGTCGGCTGCTAAGTGTTCCGCCAAGCCCCATGTTTTTATAAATTTTTCCATTGGCAGAAATTACTTTTGATTCTGGCGCTCCCGGTATGTTCATCCATTCGTTTCTGTAAGAACCAAAAATTTCAAATCCATCGCTAGTTCCTGCGTAGGCAGGAGAGAGCGCAAACCTATTTAATGTGTATTGATTGGAAAGTGGTATTTGTTGTGCCTGACTGAATTCAGCTTGAAATAAAAATACAACTGGTAGCGAAAAAAATAAATGTAATAGTTTTTTCATTTTTGATTTTCTCATTTAATAAATAATAAAACCTATCGTAGAATATTAATGTTTCCTTTTAACAACGCTTTATCATCGCACTTTATCAAATAATAATATGATCCGGCAGGAAGGTATCCGTCATTTTTGTTTTTGCCTTCCCAATCATTTTTATATCCGGTGGTGGAATAAACCTCATCGTTCCACATGTTATACACTTTCAAATCGCAGCTTGAGTATGCATCAATGTTTTGGATGATTAGCGCATCGTTTATATTATCCTCGTTTGGAGTAAGAATTACACCCAACACAACGATGGTGTCCGGCACCTCGTGCACTAAAATTGTAGTAGCTAAATTTGTAAAACATCCGTTTCCGTCAGTAACGGAGCAAGAATAATTACCACTTTGTGAAACAGAAATACTGTTGCTTACCTCTCCGGTAGACCATGCATAATTAAAAGCACCTCCAGCAACGGATATGGTTACGGTGCCTCCTTCGTAAAATGTAGTGTCGCCACTAAATTGAAAACTAGCCGCTGGATTGCTGTTTATTGTAACAACCGATAGTGCAGTGTCACGGCATCCGGCTTGTGTTACCGCAATGAGTTCTACATTATAATTTCCGGCAGATGCATACGAGTGGTTGGTATTGCCCGATGCAACATTCAAGTTGCCATCCCCAAAATCCCATTTATAATAATCTGGATTTACTGCAGTGCTAGAATTTGTAAACGCTGTTGTATTTCCAAGGCAGGTATTGGCAGAAGAAAATGCAGCTACTGGATTTGGGTACACCGTGGTGGTTTTTTGTGTAAAGGAAGAGCAGCCTTTATCGGATACGCAAGTAAGTTTTGTAACATACGTTTGTGCCGGGCCGCAGATATAGCTTACAGTGTCGTTTGAATTATCATCCACAATGCCATCGTTGTTAAAATCCCACAAAAATTGAGCGATAGAGCCTGAGGTGATGATAGATTGGCTTATATAAATCGCAGCGCGACTTTCGCAAAGATTATTGGCAATAAAATTTACTTGAGGAAGCGGATCAATAATTACATTTTTAGTAATTGAATCTGCTAAACCAACTTTAGGGGTTATTTTAAGCTTAACAGGAACAGTATCATTACTAATAAGTATAGAAATTATAGATTTTCCAGACATTTCATAGCTGCCATTCCCATCTAAGTCCCATTGCCACGTAGAAATTGCAGAATCAGGAAGCGAAGAGGTTGCTACTAGCGAAGTTTGACTGCCAAAGCAAGTTTGAGTAAAATTAAAATTAGGTGTTTGTGCAAATAAATTTTGAATTAGCAGGACACAAATAACTAACAAGGATGTAAAATGTTTGCTTTTCATTTTAGGTTTATTGTACGGAATATGCATTTAACTCTCAATGCGAATGTAATAATATTATTTATTAACTTCACCATTCAAAAACATACAATTTCAATGTCAAAAAAAACCATTATCTCCCTTTTTCTGATTGCTGGGATTAACTTTTTCTTGCAAGCGCAGGATTTAAAAAAGAATAAAGAGGAAGCCCATTCTCTGGAAATAACTTCCGTAGCGATAAATGGGGAGTGCTCCAACATTTTAACAGGCGGTGCAGATAAGCGTGCACAATTGTGGGATGTAAATACGGGCGATAAAACCAAAGTTTTTGGTCATTCTGCTACGGTAACAGCTGTTGCCTACAGCGCAAACGGTAAACTTTTTGCTACCGGAACGGCTGATAGCAAAATATTAGTTTTCGATGCCAAGGAATCTAAGGTTAAAAAGATACTTTCCAAAGAACATACGCTTGATATTACGAGTCTTGCCTTTAATCCTGTAAATGATAATATAGCGAGTGCCTCTAAAGATGGTACTGCTAAAATTTGGGATGCAACCACTGGTGGTTCTTTGTTTACATTAAAAGCACATGCCAAAGAAGTGAATGCTGTAGTATATAGCCCAGATGGAAAATCAATCGCCACCGCATCATCAGACAATACAATTAAAATATGGGACTCTGAAAATGGAAAACTTAAATCTACTTTGGAAGCAGATTCTAAAGAAGTGGTTTCGCTTACCTGGAGTGCCGATGGAAAGTTTCTTGCTAGTGGTGGAGCAAGTGGGAAAGTAATTTTATGGGATATGCCAGCAGGGACAAAATTTGTAGAAACTAATTTTAAATCTAAAGTAAATACGGTTTCTATCAGTCCGGATGTGCAGTACTTAGCAGCAGCAGGAGTAGGTAAAAAAATTAGCATTTGGAACATTAATACCAAAGAAATAACCAAAGAGTTTGAAGCCCATAGCAGCGATGTAAGCGGTATAGCTTTCAGCGATGACGGAAAGCTTTTAATATCTGTTAGTAAAGATAAGAGCTTAAAACTTTGGGATGTAACCAACTTAAACATTGGCAAGAAAAAATTTATGAAAGATGCGGAGGAGCCAAAGCTTTCTACTTTAAATCTTTCTTTATCAGAAGATAACAGAAACGGAATAATTGAAAATCCGGAGAAGCCTATTATTAATTTTACCTTGAAAAATTCAGGCAAAGGTCTTGCTTACAATGTAATTGCAAAAGTTTCTTTAGATAATACAATTGTAGGATTCGGTTTTACAAAGGAAATTGTAATTGGAAATTTAGATGCAGATAAATACACCAGTGTTTCAATTCCAATTACTACCGAGGCAAGTTTGGAAACATCCGGAGGGGTTTTTACAATAGATATTTTGGAAGGCAATGGGTATAATCCTGCGCCACTAAAAGTAAATTTTCAAACACGTGGAGGTGTTAGCTATAGCTATGTAATGGTTACCAGTCACGCGTACACTTCGGCAACAGGAAAAGCAGAAGTAGGAGCGCCAATCACACTAAAGTTAAAATTGAAAAACACTTCCAGCGGAGAAGCAAGAAATGTAAAAGTGAATTTTATATTTCCTCCTAATGTAATGGCGGTAAATAAACTATCGGAATTTGTTCCAGTTATTGCACCCGGTGAGGAAAAGGAAATTTCAGTAGAATTTTATGCAAACAAAGAGTATTCAAAAGATAAAATCAACATTGGTTTAAATCTTGAAGGCGCTTACACCAATGCAAATGATTTAGTGCTTGAAGTGAAGATGAAAGAGGCGCTGCCTACTACGGATATTGCTATTGCACAAAATACAGCACCAATCGAACTGCCCGAGCAACCATTATATAGAGGAAGCGGAGATCCTTTAAAAGGACTTAACGTTTCCAAATCAAAAGATATGGTGATTGGCAAATATTATGCTTTAATCATTGGAGTAGATAAATACAAGGGTACTTGGACACCGCTTCAAAATGCGGTGAACGATGCACAAGCCATTGAAGCACTTCTTAAAACAAAATATAAGTTTGATAATTTCAAATCTCTTTACAACGAACAAGCAACTCGTGTAGGAATTATAAGTCAGCTAGAATGGCTAACGGTAAATGCTAAGCCTGAAGACAACGTGTTTATTTACTATTCCGGACATGGGGAGTACAAGCAAGAATTAAATAAAGGGTTTTGGGTTCCCGTAGATGCTGTAAGCAATTCAACAGCAAATTATATTTCTAACGCTGATTTACAAACATATTTAGGAGGAATGAAATCAAAACATACACTACTTGTTGCTGATGCTTGTTTTAGTGGAGATATTTTCAGAGGCAATACAGTATCTGTTCCTTTTGAAGAATCAGAAAAATATTATAAAGAGGTACACGGGCTTTCATCCCGCCAGGCAATGACATCGGGTGGGGTAGAGCCGGTTATGGATGGAGGTAAAGATGGGCATTCGGTTTTTGCATATTACTTTTTAAAGATCATGAATGACAATCAAAACAAATACTTGGATGCAGCACAGATATATAATAAAATAAAAATTCCTGTAATTAATAACTCAGAGCAAAGCCCCAAGCTTGCCCCAGTTAAAAATACAGGCGATGAGGGAGGACAATTCATATTTATCAAGAAATAAATCTTAACCATCAAAGATTTAATAACGATACAAAAACCAACAGTATGTTGGTTTTTTTGTTTTGATTACATTTGTGGCGTAGCGCCCCATCGTAGCGTATTTAAATTAGAGTAATGAAAAAACAATTAGTTAGTTTTTATTTGTCCGTTGCCCGATTTATTTTGTCAATTCCGTATTCCCTATTTTTTATTTCCTATTTCCTATTACCTACTTCCCTCTCAGCCCAGCGAAAAAATTTTCAAACCTACTCTTTAGAAGAAGGACTTCCGCAGGCAACCATCTACTGCATCATTCAAGATAAACGAGGTTATATTTGGCTGGGAACAGATGGAGGAGGACTTTGCCGCTTTGATGGAGTAAATTTTAAAACGTACGGAAAAAAAGAAGGTTTTGAAGGCAGGAACATTCGTTCTTTATTACAGGATAGTCAGGGAAGAATTTGGGCAGGTACAAAAGATGAAGGCATCATTATTTATGACGGCAAAAAATTTATTCCCGTAGGAAAAAAACAAGGACTTGCAGGAAGCGCCATACTTTGTTTGCTGGAAGATGAAAACGGCATTGTATGGGCAGGCACTGACGATGGAGGGGTAAATAAAATTTACTCGGAGCAGGATAGTTTTAGAATTCAGGTGATTGATGAAGCCAAAGGATTAAGCAACAACTCTGTCTTTAATATTCATAAAGACCCTAAAGGAAATATTTGGCTAGCAACATTTGGAGGCATCAATATAATTACCACAAAAAGAGACTCTATTAAAATTGAACATTTACGTGGAGGGAAGGAAATTCCAAGTGATTATATTTTATCTATTAAGGAAGATAGCGATGGCGCGCTGTGGTGCGGCACACTCGAAGAAGGTGTTTTTAAAATTGACCCTCCGCAGGCAAGTGCAAATTCAAATATTAAGCTAGATGTTATTTCCAGGAAACTCACCATCTATGATCAATTGAATGGTTTTAATGCAAAAAAGATTTGGAGCATATACCGTACAAGCAACAATGAACTTTGGTTTGCATCGGTAGAAAATGGAATAGTGCGCAAAAGAGCAGCCTCTTCCGCTGATCATACTCGCTCGAAAAATATATTTGAAAATTATTCTGATGACGAAGGACTCCCGGCTAATCAGGTGCTATCTATTTTTGAAGACAGAGAAAAAAATATTTGGATAGGCACCAGCGGCAGTGGGCTTTGTAAATTTATGGGTGATGTGTTTTCGCATTATTCCGATCGGGATGGTTTGCCCAGCAACATTGTTCAGGGTATCGATCAGGATTCCACCGGAGCATTTTGGTTGGCAACCAGCGGAGGGGGCTTAGCTAAATTGGATTTAAAATCAGGAACTCCTGTTGTAAAACATTTTACAATTAAGGATGGGTTGCCCGGCAATTCCATGTTGGCAGTATCCACAGGTAAGGCATCGCACAACAAAAATATTTGGGGCGTATTTAACGATGCAGGAATTTCTAAATACAATGGCAAGTCGTTTCAAAATTTTTCGGAAACACAAGGACTTTTAGAAAATAGTGCGTACAGCATCTTGGTTGATAAAAACGGCATCGTTTGGGTAGGAACGTTGGATGGGATTAGTCGTTTTGACGGACAAAAGTTTTTAGATATTTCTATGGCAACTATGGGAATTGAAGATAAGGGAGTGAATGCCATTATTCAGGATAAGAACGGAAATCTTTGGTTTGGCACCGGAGGAGGTTTAGCAAAATACGGTGGCGATGGCGCAATAACCACCTACGATGAAGTAGAAGGATTACACCACAAAGAAATAAAAACACTAGCGGAAGATCCCTTTGGAAATATTTGGATTGGAACAAACAGTGGTGGCTTGTATCGCTTTGATATGTTTACTGACAATAAAGTAAAGATTCACTTGGTTGCAAACGATAGCTTGCTCAGCTCCAATTCCGTACGTGCAATAATATTTTTGGATGAAAAAAATTCTTCTCATTCTGGAAAATCCATGCTGGTAGGTACTGATAAAGGAATTGATAAAGTAACATTTGATGATAAAGGAGCCATATTAAATATCCGAAATTATAATGCTACCGATGGGTTTATTGGCGTGGAGTGTAACGACAATGCTATGTACCGCGATGCAGAAGGGATGATTTGGATTGGAACGGTAAAAGGGTTAACGCGCTTTAATCCCTCGGCCGAAATAATAAATAAAAATGAACCGCAGATTCACATTGCCAACGTAAAATTATTTTTTAAGGATGTGGACTGGACTTCCAAAGGGGTAGATTCCATTCAAGCATGGTTTAATTTACCTAAATCATTAACACTTTCGTATTCTGATAATCACTTAACATTTGATTATGCAGCCATTTCACTTGGCAATCCGCAAAAAATAAAATATCGTTATATGCTCGAAGGAGCCGAAACAGAATGGTCGCCCGATCGAAAAGAAACCTCCGTAACTTTTTCGGGTCTTTCATCAGGAACCTACACCTTTAAAGTAATAGCATCCGGAGCAAATGGGGTATGGAACTCAGCGCCCGCAACATTTACATTTACCATCAGCCCTCCTTGGTATCGATCAACTGCGGCAATAATTATTTATTTAATAGTGATTGTTGGCGGCACCTATGTAACGATTAAATACAGAGAGCGAGCTTTAATTTTAGAAAAAAAGATTCTCGAAGAAAAGGTGCAAGAGCGTACTGCTGAAGTGGTAAAACAAAAAGAGGAACTGGAAGAGCAAAAATATGTGATTGAAGAAAAAAACAAAGACATCACAGACAGCATTAACTATGCAGAAAAAATTCAACGCGCCATTCTCCCCGACCCTGAAAGAATAAAAAGAGCATTGCCCGATTCGTTCATTCTTTTTCAACCACGGGATATTGTGAGTGGAGATTTTTTTTGGTTTGCGGAGGTTCAGTCCGTCCAACCCCCTAATGGGGCCTCCCTCCTCCTCGCAGCAGCCGATTGCACAGGGCACGGTGTGCCGGGTGCGTTTATGAGTATGATTAATACCTCGCTGCTTAACGAATCAGTAAACGAAAAAAAGATTTACCAGCCAAGCGAAATATTAAATGAAGTAAGAAGGGGAATTATACATGCACTAAAACAAAAAGGCGAATCGGGTGAGCAGAAGGATGGTATGGATGTTGGCTTAGTAAAATTAGAAAGGGAAGGCGATATTTGTAAAATGCAATATGCAGCAGCCAATAATTCATTATACATTATAAGGAAGGAAAACCCTACCGAAATTGAGCAGGTAGATGCCGATCCTATGCCCGTTGCCATTAGCGACCGCACACAAGATTTTACCAACCACTACTTGGAATTAAAAAAAGGAGATTGTTTTTACATTTTTACCGATGGTTATGCCGATCAGTTTGGCGGGCCAAGAGGAAAAAAATTCAAATACTCTCAGTTTAGAACCTTATTGCTTTCCATTGGCGATAAGCCCATGGCAGAGCAGCACGATATCCTAGAAAAAACAATGGAAGACTGGAAAGGCTCCCTCGAACAGATTGACGACATTTTAGTCATAGGAGTTAGAGTATAAGCATATGGAGGAAATCCCGATCGGTTTTCGAGCATCGGGGTTGACAACATTTTAGTCATAGGAGTTAGAGTATAAGCATATGGAGGAAATCCCGATCGGTTTTCGAGCATCGGGATTGACAACATTTTAGTTATTGGAGTGAGGGTGTAATTTTTTTCGAGAGTAAATTAAAATTGATATACATTCGCGTTAAATTATTTTTCATATGGCAACAAAAAAATCTTCAATCCTTAACGATCAGTCACTAGCGTTTTTAAAAGACTATATTAATATTCCTTCTCCTACTGGCTTTGAATGTAAGTTGCCCGATGGCTCCAAAACAGGTCAGCAATTGTGGTTGGAATACATTAAAAAATATTCTGATACCAGCTTTGTAGATACCTATGGTACTGCGGTAGCTGTAATTAACCCCAAAGAAGAATATAAAATTGTTATTGAAGCACATGCCGATGAGATTTCTTGGTTTGTACATTACATTACAAAAGATGGATTTATTTATTTACGCAGAAACGGAGGCAGCGATCATCAGATAGCTCCTTCTAAGCGCGTAAACATTCATACTACTAAAGGAATTGTTAAAGCAGTATTCGGCTGGCCTGCAATTCACGTGCGCGAACATGGCAAGGAAGAGCAGCCATCACTAAAAAATCTTTTTTTGGATTGTGGAGTGCGTTCGGATAAAGAATTAGAAAAGTTAGGGGTCCATGTGGGCTGTGTAGTTACTTATCCTGATGAGTTTATGGTGCTGAATAATAATTTTTATGTTGGTCGTGCATTAGATAACCGCGTAGGAGGATTTATGATTGCTCAAGTGGCTCGTTTAATAAAAGAAAAGAAAACCAAACTGCCATTTGGATTATACATTGTAAATTCTGTACAAGAAGAAGTGGGATTGAATGGAGCTAAAATGATTGCTAATCACATAAAGCCGGCAGCAGCAATTATTACAGATGTTACACACGATACCCATACGCCTATGATGAATAAAATTTCTCAGGGCGATACTACTTGTGGTAAAGGGCCATCTTTAACTTACGGACCAGCCGTGCATAATAATTTATTAGATCAAATTATTGCGACAGCGAAAAAAAATAAAATTCCTTTTCAGCGTGAAGTGGCGTCCCGTTCTACCGGAACCGATACCGATGCTTTTGCTTATTCAGGAAGTGGCGTAGCATCAGCATTAATTTCTTTGCCTTTGCGTTACATGCACACTACGGTAGAGTCCGTACATAAGGACGATGTGGAAAATGTGATCAAACTTATTTACGAGTGCTTAAAAGGAATCAAGAAAAATCAGAAGTTTAATTACATCTGATAGGGTTTTTCTAAAAATATTTTTTGAAAGGACTAATTATTTGTTACTAAAATTTTAATTTCCCTATTCCCTATTCCCTATTCCCTATTCCCTCTCCTTATTAACACAATGCTGTGCTTAACTTAGCAGCCTCTTTTTATTAGAATCTATCAATTCTTTCTAAATTCGTTCTGGAATAAAATTCTTAAAACATGTTTAAAAAATATTTCTCTTTTCCTGCAGCTATTTTTACTTCACTTTTACTTTCATCTTGTAGTGGAAACGAAGAGCACCAAGCTATTCCTGCTGAAGATACAACGGCAACTGAAACAGCTGTTCAATCTGGAGATCTTGATGACCTTACACAATTTAAATACGATAAATTAGTAAGCAACATTCCAATTCCTTTTGATATTCTTCGTTTGCATGCAGATGTTCCACTTGTATATAATTTTTACGCTGTAAACCCAACTTCGAATCTTACTTATTACACTTCGTCTACCTCCAAAGCAATGAACTTAGGTATTTATGGGGGTGATTTAGCTTATAGCATCACCTACGAAAAGTTTGATGACATGGGCGGCTACCTTAAATGTGCCAAACAACTTGCTGATGATTTAGGAATTCCTTTGGCTTTTGATCAAAGTGCACTGACTACCTATAAAAAATATAAAACCAATAAAGACAGCCTAGAAAAAATTGTTTTCAACTCGTATTCTGAAGTTGACAAAACGTTAAAGTCCAACGAGCGTATTGGTCTTGCTTCTTTGGTTGTTTCCGGTGGATGGCTGGAAGGATTGTATGCTACGCTTACTACGCTTGGCAATACTCCTAACAACGAAAAATCTCAAACACTTTACAAAAAGATTTGGGAGCAAAAAAATCATCTTACTATGATTATTAGTTTATTGGAACAATTTAAAGACGATAAATCCTTTACGCCAATCATTCAGGATTTTAAATCTATCAAAACAGTTTACGATGGACTCTCAGAAAAATCTTCTATTAATGAAGCAGAAATTGCTGGGCTCGCAAAAATTGTTGGCGAAGTAAGAAGCAAAGTCATTTCGCACTAATATTTTTTATCAATTCTTTTTGATACGGTCACTTAACTCGTAAAAGCGAATCAACATTCTTTTTGCCGTATAATTCATTACTTTTGTCTCTGACATATGGCAATATTAGGAAGCATACTAAAGCAAGCAATTGGCCTCAGAAAGGCAATGCCTAACCTACCGCAAAATGGCGCAAAAGTGCAGATGCGAACTTTAAAACGTCTTCTGTCACGTGCCGAATACACGGCATTTGGTGAGCAGTACAATTTTTCTAAAATTTTAAATGAAAAAGATTTGGTAAATGCATTTCAGGCAGCCATACCAACGCACGATTACAATAAAATATTTCGCAGGTGGTGGTATCGATCCTTAAATGGCGAGCCTTTTGTTTGCTGGCCCGGCAAAGTAAAATATTTTGCACTCAGCTCTGGCACTTCCGAAGCCTCCAGTAAGCAGATACCTGTAACCAAGGACATGATTCGTGCTATTCGCAGAGCAAGTGTTAAACAAATTTTGGCCCAATCGCATTATAATTTACCAAAAGAACATTTTGAGCGAGGTATACTTATGCTGGGCGGCAGCACGCATTTAAATTTTAACGGAACATATTTTGAAGGCGACTTAAGTGGTATTACAGCAAGTAACATCCCTTTTTGGTTTCAACATTTTTACAAACCGGGCAGACGAATTTCTCGCGAACGAGATTGGACAGCCAAGCTCGAAGAAATTGTGCAGAACGCAAAAAGCTGGGACCTATCAACAATCTGCGGAGTACCCGCCTGGGTGCAAATACTGCTCGAAAAAATTATTGCACACTACAACGTAAATACAATCCATGACATTTGGCCTAACCTTACTATCTATGTACATGGAGGGGTAGCTATATCTCCCTATAAAAAAGGACTCGAAAAATTAGTTTCTCGCCCACTTATTTATATGGAAACCTATTTGGCAAGTGAGGGATTTATTGCGTATGACGATAACCCAACCAGCGAAGGAATGCGCATGGTGCTTGACAACGGAATTTTTTATGAGTTCGTTCCATTTACCGATGCAAATTTTGATACAGACGGAAACATGTTAGAAAACCCTCAGGCTTTTTCCATTGGTAATGTGCAGGAAGGAGTAGAGTATGCTTTACTGATGTCAACTTGCTCTGGAGCATGGCGCTACTTAATAGGCGACACCATAAAATTTACTTCGCTCCTAAGACAAGAAATTATGATTACGGGCCGCACCAAACATTTTTTGAGTTTGTGTGGCGAACATCTTTCGCAGGATAATATGAATAGGGCCGTAGAATTAGTAGCGCAGGATTTAAACGTAGAGATTAAAGAATTTTCTGTTGCAGGAATTCCTTTCGGCTCTCTTTTTGCACACAAATGGTACATAGGCGTAAATGCATCGGTAGATAAAAATGTGGTGAGGGATAAACTGGATGATCATTTGAAAACCCTCAATGACGATTATCGAGTAGAGCGTATTGCAGCATTAAAAGATGTACTAGTGGAAGTGCTTCCTACCTCCTTGTTTTATGAATACATGGAGCTGAAGGGAAAATCAGGTGGCCAAAATAAATTCCCTCGAGTGATGAAGAACAAACAATTGGCAGATTGGGAAGATTTCTTGAAACAAAAGCAGAATATTAAATCCTAATGGACGATTATTTTATTTCCTTGCTCCGTGCCATTGCCGAAGGTATTGGGTTGGGAATCACGTTAGCTATCCTTACAGGCCCGGCTTTTTTTGCACTCCTCCAAACTAGTATTCGTAATGGATATAAATCAGGTATAGCTTTTGCGCTGGGCGTTTTTGTGAGTGACACAACGCTGATTTTACTTTCTTATCTAGGTGCGCTACAACTTTTTAACAATCCTAAATATAGCATCATTATTGGTCTTATTGGTGGAACTATTTTAGTGTTGTTTGGTGTTTTTAATATTTTTCAAAAGCAACCTTTGGATATGAAAGCAAGCGAAGGAAAGATGGAGAAAATACTTGCGCCAAATTTAACATTGGCAGTTATTGCATTAAAAGGGTTTGCTATAAATATGATAAACCCATTTGTAATTATTTTTTGGATAGGAATAGTAAGTGTGGAGAGTACGCGATATGACTTTTCTCATTTACATGTTGTCGCAGTCTTCACTTCGGCTTTACTAACTATTTTTGCTACAGATGTACTGAAATCCATTGGAGCAACTAAAATAACAGGCTTTTTAAGTCCTAAAATATTATTATGGGTAAACAGAATAGCAGGAGTCATCCTAATAATATCCGGAATTACCCTGATTTGGAAAGTAGTACAAGACTTTATTTAAATAATTTGTTTTTATTATTTTTCCTCCTGCGGAACATCTGTTTTAATTCGTTCTGCTCTATTAGCTACTTCCCAGGCAGTGTAAAATACCAGTTGTGCACGAGTAGCTAGCAGGCCAAAATTTATTTTAGAAATTTCGTCAGTTTCCTTGTGATAATCCTCATGCACCCCATTAAAATAAAAAATGATGGGCACGCCTTTTTCCGCAAAGTTGTAATGATCCGATCGGTAGTAAAATCGGTTGGGGTCATCCGGTGCGTTGTAGGTATAGTCTAACGAAAGTTTCGTGTAAGTTTTATTTGCATTTTCATTGATGGCATGAAGCTCGGTACTTATTTTATCCGAGCCAATTATGTAAACAAATGCAGAATCTTTTTTGTGATCTTCATCAATTCTGCCAATCATATCAATGTTTAAGTCGCACACGGTTTTGTTAATTGGGAATATTGGATTGTCGGTGTAGTACGAAGAGCCTAAAAGTCCTTTTTCTTCTCCGGTAACTGTCATAAATACAATTGTTCGTTTTGGACCAAGCCCTGCAGCTTTCGCTTGTGCAAAGGCTTCTGCAATTTCCATAACGCCTACCGTACCCGAGCCATCATCGTCAGCACCATTAAATACTTTGCCATCGCGCACCCCTAAATGATCGTAATGCGCGGTTACAAATATCACTTCGTCTTTAAACTCAGATCCTTCAACCACCCCTAGTACATTTTCAGAGTATATTTTCTCCGTACTATTTTTCACAGAAAATAAAAAAGCAGACTTCAATTCAAAAGCATCCGACTTGCCATCCCTTAAAATTTTAGATTTTATTTTTGCTATGGATTTTTTTTGTGAGGATAGTAATGCGCTTCCAATAGATTCTGAAATAAATATTTGAGCAATTTCCGCTTCAGTCTCCACGGCTTGGGTGGAGTCGGGAATAAGATCCAAGGAAGGAGAGCTTAAATATTTCTTCATCATGGGTAAGTTTTCCTCAAATCCAGAACTGATTATGATAAGTGCTGCAGCTCCGTTTTGTTTAGCCAAGGAAATTTTTTTTCTGGAACTCGAAGACCACTTGGAGGGTTTTTTAGTGCCTGTGATTAGTGAAATAGAATCTTTTGTTAACGGCTCCCCACTTAAAATTAATACCACTTTACCCATTACATCAACGCCATTGTAATCATTGTAAGGCTTTGTGGCTTCGGATTTTCCATCATCAGAACCTTTTTCCGTAATTCCATATCCTACAAACAAAATATTAGTTCCTTTAATTTCGACATCATTACCTAGGGGCATAGCAAAAAAGTCTTTCATGTTTTCATATTTTTTTCCGCCTATCTCTAACCGCGCTTCTCCGGGAGTGCTTAACATCAAAGGAACTTTTTGCAAATAAGAATTATCTGTTGCGGATTTAAGTCCTAATGCTTTAAAATTTTCTGCAATGTATTTTGCAGCCTTGCGCTGCCCTTCTTTGCCTGTTTCTCTTCCCTCATACTCATCCGAAGCAAGTACAGATAAGTGCTTTTTGGCATCTTCAGCAGTAATAGTCTTTGCAAAACGCATAGCATTTTTGTTTTCTGACTGTGCAAACGCAACAGTACATGCAAAAAACAAGGATAAAACGAGGTTGGCCTTTTTCATAGATTTATATTTAGGTACAAACCTAGCAATTATTTCTTTTTTTAATAACTTTGTTAAATGCGAAGTGGAGTTATCCTACATATATTATCTCAGCAATTGGCCATGTGGCCTTAAGTTGTTTTTTCGAACTTCGGTTCGAACGAGCTTCGTAATTTAAGATCAACATTTTTCATTTTTAATAAACTCTCATTATGACAACTTCAACTGCATCTATAAATAAACTAGAAGAATTACACAAAAATAAAACAGAAGACTTTTTACCACTAAACGGAACTGATTATATTGAGTTTTATGTAGGTAATGCAAAGCAATCTGCCTATTATTATCAAGCTGCTTGGGGCTTTGAAGTAGTAGCCTATGCCGGTCTTGAAACCGGAGTGAAAGACAGAGCCTCGTATGTTTTGCAGCAAGGGAAAATTCGTTTAGTCTTAACTACTTCCTTTGATCCAAATAGTGAAATAACAAAACACGTTGCAATGCATGGCGATGGTGTTAAGGTGTTAGCACTTTGGGTAGATGATGCAGAAAAATCATTTAATGAAACTGTTAAGCGCGGAGCAAAGCCTTTTTCTCCTCCACAAACTATGAAGGATGAATTTGGAGAAGTTAAAGTGGCATCCATTCATACCTACGGGGATACGCTTCATACATTTGTAGAAAGGAAAAATTATAAAGGAGCATTTATGCCGGGCTATAAACCTGCTAAGTCTTTAATTAAAACTTCACCTGTTGGATTAAAGGTGGTAGATCATTGTGTTGGCAATGTGGAGTTAGGTCAAATGAATCAGTGGGTAAAATATTACGAAGATGTAATGGGCTTTAAATTACTAATCACGTTCGATGACAAAGATATTTCTACTGAATTCACAGCGCTAATGAGTAAGGTGGTTAGCAACGGCAACGGTTATGTTAAATTTCCTATCAACGAACCGGCAAAAGGGAAAAAGAAATCTCAGATAGATGAATACCTTGAGTTTTATAAAGGAGGAGGCGTACAACACATAGCTCTTTTAACAGATGATATATTAACAACGGTAGCGGAATTGCGCAAGCGCGGAATCGAATTTCTTTACGTGCCTGAAACTTATTACGATGATCTTTTTGCTCGCGTAGGAAAAATTGATGAGGACATTGAAGAAATAAAAAAGCTAAACATCTTGGTTGATAGAGACGAGGAAGGGTATTTGCTGCAACTGTTTACTAAGCCAGTAGAAGACCGCCCAACCGTATTTTACGAAATCATTCAACGTAAAGGCGCTAAGAGTTTTGGAAAAGGAAATTTTAAAGCGTTGTTTGAAGCTATTGAAAGAGAACAAGAGCAACGAGGAACACTATAATTTTAGAATTATTTTTTCATGCAGCTAGCAGAAGGTTTTGGAAATTATTTGTATATCATTTTTGCGGTGGTCTATGTAATTTACAGCATGATAAAGGCTGGGAAAAAGGCTAATGCAAATAAGCCCACTATCCAGCCTTCATCAAAACCCAGCAATCATCCTACGGCCGAAAAACCCAGACAAAAAACCAAAGACTTAAAAGATATTTTAGAAGATCTTTTGGATATTAATCCTCCGCAAAGTGTCCCAGCTCCTGTTGAAGTTAAAAGCATACCTAAAAAAAAACCTAAAGTAGTCACTCCATTTCTTACCTCTGAAATGGAAAGAACCGCAAACAATAAAAAGTGGAAAGCAGAAGCAACTACTTCTGCTAAAGATTTTAAATCAAAAAAAATCAACCCCATACAAGAATTAACAACTGAAGAAGAAACTTCAGATTTCGAATTTGATGCTAAAACCGCCATTATTTATTCAGAGATTTTAAAGAGACCTCAATATTAATTTTTTTTGAATTCCTGTTTTCATTTCTATGTTCCAGAAGTATAAAATAGGCTTCTTATCTATTTTGCTTACGGGCATTACTGTTCCGTTAATTTCATTTTCACAATCGTATAATTTCAAAAATTATTCCGCAGAGCAAGGACTACCCTTTGTGCAGGTGTATTCTATTTTTCAGGATAGTAAAGGAAATTTATGGAGTGGAGGATATGGCGGGCTTAGCAGGTTTGATGGAAAAGCATTCACAAACTACTCACCTAAAAACGGATTAGCAAATCATTGGGTTACTAGCATTGCAGAAGACAAGAACGGAGACATCTGGGCAGGAACAATTTCGGGAATAAGTAAACTAGAAGGAAAGTCATTTATCGCGTTTACAAAAAAACATGGCTTAGTTGGCGATTATGTTAACGCCCTAACTACCGATCGCTACGGAAATTTATGGATAGCCACCACAACAGGAATCACAATTTACGATGGAAAAATATTCACCTCCTTAACATCTAAGAACGGACTTCCCACAAATAATATTTCACTTATTTATGCCGATAAGTCAGGCACTATCTGGATGAATAGCGATAGCGGAGTAACCAAAATTGTTTTTGATCAAGGCACTAGCCAAGATAAATCATTTAGTAACTATAAGATTATTAATGGGGCATATAAGCATCAAGTGACAAGTATTACGGAAGATAACACAGGAGTTATTTGGTTTGGAACAGGTAATGGAGTAGTTAAATATGATGGAGTTGAGAATAAAGTATTTACTACTAACGATGGACTTTTTGATAATGACATTTTATCTGTAGAAAAAGATAAACAATCGAACAGTGTTTGGGTGGGAACATTAAAAGGCCTTAACAAAATATCAGAGAATGGTCGCATAGAGTCATATCGAGTAAGCAACATGCAAAGCGGAAATAAAGTCGAAAAGCTTTTTGTTGATGAAGAAGAAAATTTATGGTTGGGAACACAAAATGGATTATACCGCTTCCGCGACCCATCCTTTTCCACATACGCTGAAAAAGAGGGACTGAATGCACCTTTTGTTTTCCCTGTTTTTCGCGACAGTAAAAAACAACTTTGGGCAGGAACCTACGATGGTGGGTTTTATCGATACGACAAAAATAAGTTCAAATATTTTTCGGAAAAGGATGGTTTGATTGGTACGCAAATGTATGCAGGTACCGAAGATGCTCAAGGCAATATTTGGATGGGAACTAACAAAGGGCTTTCGATTTATAATGGAAACACTTTTAAAAATTATAAAGGATTTGAAGAGGGACTTAAAAGCGATTCAGTTACTTCTATTTTGTTAGACAGCAAAGGGCAGATGTGGCTAGGAGGAAATAGGGGCGGAGCAGTTTGGAACGGAAAAAAATTTAAAACGTTTGAATTAAAATCGGATGGAGAAAATTTTGATGTTTGGTATTTATTTGAAGACAGCAAAAAAAATATTTGGATGGGAACCTATCTTGGAGGTTTGTATATGTTCGATGGTAAAAACTACTACAATTATTCTCAAAAGCTAAATCTCAAAAGCAAATCCTATTTTTCAGTAACCGAAGATAAGGCTGGTAATTTATATTTCGGAAGTTTTGATGGGGTATATATTTATAATCCTTCTGCAGAAAAAATTTTACATGTAAGCGAGAAAGACGGACTAAGTTCTGATTTGGTTTATGTAATGGCATTTGATACAGGCTGCCATTATTTATACATCGGAACAAATCAAGGCGTAAATAAATTTGATGCAAAAAAGTTTTTACAGAATGGAGAGATTAACATTCAGCATTATGGCCAAGAGGAGGGATTAACTAGTCTCGAGACAAATTCAAATGGCATCTGGAGAGATGAGGATGGAACTTTCTGGTTTGGAACGGTGAATGGTCTTATTCATTTCGATCCTAACGCAATGAATCAAAATAGTGCGGAGGCCATTATTAATATTACAAGCACACGCATTTTTTATAATGACACAGCACTTCCAGTAAACTCAACGTTGCCCTACTATTTAAATAACATCTCTTTTGAATACATCGGTATTTGTTTAACGAACCCGGGCAAAGTAAGGTATAAGTATATGTTGGCGGGCTATGATAAAAATTGGTCGCCAGAAACTAAAGAAACATTTGCGCGCTATTCTAATCTTTTACCAGGCAGATACAACTTTAAAGTAATCAGCTGTAATAACGAAGGATTGTGGAACAAAGAACCAGCCACTTTTTCTTTCTCAATTTCTCCACCTTTTTGGAGAACCTGGTGGTTTAGGCTTTCTGTAATTGCAGCCATTATTACTTTTATCGCAGCTTTCCTACGAGCAAGAACCGCCTCCATCCGCAAAAAAGAAGCGGAGAAACTAAGTCGAGAAATTCAATTGGCTAACAACGAGCTCAAAGCATTGCGCGCTCAAATGGATCCGCATTTTATTTTTAATTCGCTAAGCTCCATCCAAAGTTTTATTATGACCAAGGATGAGGACTCGGCCTTGTTGTACTTAAATAAATTTGCTAAGCTGATTCGAACGATTTTATCAAACAGCGAAAAACCTACCGTAACTATTCACGAAGAAATTGATGCGTTAAAGCTTTACCTTGAGCTGGAATCTCTTCGCTGGGCTAACAAATTTGAATTTATCATTCATATTGCAAATGAAATCGAAACAGATTTTCACCGAATACCAAGTATGCTTATTCAGCCGTATGTTGAAAACGCAATCTTACATGGTCTTGTTCCTAAGGAAGATGGGAAAGGCAAAGTAGAAATTTCAGTTACCCAAAATGATACACATATTATTTGTTCTATTATAGATAATGGAATAGGTAGAAAAAAGTCAAATGAACAAAAGCAAAGATCCGGAAAGCCGGGGCATGAATCCATGGGAATGAGAATAACATCCGATCGCTTGGAAGTATTAAATAGGATGCATAATTCCGAGCTTAGTGTAATAATTAATGACTTATACGATTCAAGTGGCAATTCTTGTGGAACAAGCGTTGAAATATTTATTCCGGTAAGTTAATCCATTGTCGTTTTTAATTTTCGTATCGTTGTACCATGATTAAATCAGTTATTATAGAAGACGAAAGCAAAAGCGCTGAGGTGCTTGCGCAGCTGCTTAAAAAAAACTGCCCCGAAGTTGAAGTAATAGGAAGGGCCGAGAATGTAAAAGAGGGAATAGAAGTGGTTTCTAACCTAAATCCCGATTTAATTTTCTTAGATGTAATGATGCCTGATGGTAGCGGATTTGAAGTGCTCGAAAAATTAGGTGGATTAAAGTTTAATGTAATATTTACAACTGCAACTGATAAGTTTGCTGTTAAAGCCATTAAATACAGTGCGTTAGATTATTTATTAAAGCCCATTAATGCTGAAGAATTAGTTTTGGCAGTACGTAAAGTTTCTGAGAGGTCAAAAAATGTTTCTAATGAAGATAATCTACGATCATTATTAGAAAATGTAAGGCAAAACGAAAATCAATTCAGCAAAATAACCCTTCCTACCGGCAATGCGTACGAAATAGTCCTTATAAAGGATATAATCCGTTGCGAAGCAAACGATAACTATACAAACATATATTTGGCTAGCGGAAAAAAGTTTCTTGTTGCAGGCACCTTAAAGCATTACGAAGACCTTTTGCCCGAAAAAGATTTTGTTCGCGTACATCACAGTCACCTTATTAACATGAATCACATGACTCGATTCGTAAAAGAAGATGGGGGCTATGCAGTGATGAGCGATAATAGTCAGGTAGAAGTTTCTAGACGAAAGCGAGAAGATTTTCTAAATAAGTTAATATAAGCGGATACTGCTTATATTTTACCACTTACTCATTTTATCCAACCACTTACTAAATTCTGCTAACTGAAGCAATATCAGTGCGTATATTTACTGTGAAAGGAAATAATCTTCATAGTGGTAAAAAAATAATTAAAAAAACTTTATAAAATATTTGGATATGGGATTTAATTATTTATACATTTGCCCGCTCTTTTTAATAACAGCAATCTCAGTTCCTAAACTCTTAGGAGAGATTGCAAAAATAAAATTGAAATTGTTATCGAATAGTAAGATATACGATACTTGTATTTTTCACAAAGAAATTTATTTCTTTTGTGCTCCTGTTATAAATTTACGTACTCACCGAAGTAGCACTTCGGGCAAACTTTTAAAACTAAATAAATATGCTTAAGAAAATCATCGCTGCTGTAGTAGTAGCAATCACTATTGGGAATTTTGCCATGGCGCAAACAGGTACCCTTAAAGGAAAGGCGATAGATGAAACGAATGGCGAAGGGATTTCCTTTGCCAATATCCAAATTGAAGTAAATGGCTCTGCCGTTGCTAGAGGTGTTGCGGATATTAACGGAGAGTTTACTATTAAGCCTATTCCTCCTGGCGTATACGATGTAAAAGTTGCATCGGTAGGTTTTCAAACTTACTTTACTAAGGGAGTAGTAATTGGCAGTGATAAAACAGCTTACATAGAAGCTAAAGTTAAATCTACCATGGTTGAACAAGAAACCTTTGTAATTGTTGCTTATACAGAGCCACTTATTGATCCTGATACTAAATCAGGTGGAACGGTAACACGTGAAGAATATCTGGCAATGCCATCTAAAAACATAAATTCAGTTGCTTCTACTACTGCTGGAGTTTTCCAACAAGATGAAGGTGGCGCACTTAACGTTCGAGGATCAAGATCTACAGGAACAGAATATTATATAGATGGAGAAAAAGTAAGAGGATCTGAAGGACTTCCTCAGGGAGGCATTGAGCAAATTTCGGTAATTACAGGTGGCGTTCCGGCACAATACGGAGATGCAACGGGTGGTTTTATCAATATCACAACTCGTGGTGGTATCCGAAATGAATTTTTTGGAGGAGTGGAGCTTATTTCTTCTCAGTTAACTGATGCTTACGATTATAATTTTGCTGGCTTTAACGTAGGAGGCCCTTTAATGATAAAAAAAGATAGCACGGGATTTAAAAATGCTAAAATAGGCATGTTCTTATCAGGTGAAGTTTCTTCAGAAAAAGACCCTAACCCTTCAGCTGTAGGAATCTATAAAGTAAATGATGAAAAGCAAAAGTTTTTAGAAGAAAACCCTCTTGCTGCTTCTGATATTGGTGGAGGAACAATATTAAATGCAGAACTTTTAAAAGCATCAGACTTAGAACACATAAAAGCAAGACAGAATGTTGGAAGCAACAATGCACGTTTGGCCGGAAAGCTTGATTTTAAGATTGCAAAGGATATGATTTTTACACTTGGAGGTTCCATAGACTATAACAACCGTAGAGTGTTTTCATATGAGTACTCATTGTTGAATTCAAATCAAAATGCTCAGAATATCAATAATACAACAAGGCTTTATGGAAAATTCACACATAGGTTAGGGAATAAAAATTCGGCTGATGGAAAATCAACTTCTCTCATAAAAAATGCATATTATTTTGTGCAGTTTGGTTATACTAAGTATAAAGAAACTCAACAAGATGAAATTCATAAAGACAACCTTTTTGATTATGGGCATATAGGCAAATTTGAAACAATGAGAGCCGCTAATTTTGCTGCAGTAAAAGATACTACTGGTGCAACTATTTACTATAATCAAATAGCTGTTTCTGACACCCAAGTTTTATTTACACCTGGATCTCAAAATCCACTAGCAGCTAATTACACGTCACAATTTTATAATTTAGTTCCAGGAGATCCTAATACTTTAGCCGATATAACACAAGGGTATGGACTATTAAATGGAGCACGCCCTCGTAGTGTTTATTCAATTTGGTTTAATACCGGTCGTGTAAACAATCAATTTTACAACATAGATCAGCAGCAACTTAGGACTATCGGTCAGTTTTCTGCAGATATAAAGAATCACGCTATTCAAATGGGATTTGAGTATGAGCGCAGAGATGATAGATCTTGGTCAGTTTCTCCAATCGGCATGTGGGGTTTAATGCGCCAATTATCAAATAAACACATTACCCAGTTAGATTTGTCAGATTCTTCACTTTATACAGGATCTACAATTTTAGTTGGATCTAGTCTTATAACTCCAACTGTAAATGCATATACTTATAACTATATAGTAAATGCCTCTGAGCAATCTTTCTTTGATAAATCTTTACGTAAATCATTAGGCAAAGGTGTTGATGAGTGGATTGATATAGATTCATATGATCCAAGTTCATTTAATATTAGCATGTTTAGCCCTGATGAATTATTAAATGATGGAAATGCTTTAGTTGCCTATAATGGATATTCTTATGACGGAACAAAATTAGCTGGCAAGCCTTCATTTGATTTAGCAGCATTAGAAAATTTCTATAAGGGTACTGATGCCAATGGTAACCTTGCACGAATCATCCCATCGTTCCAGCCTCAATACAATTCTGGATTTATTCAAGATAAATTCGAAATTAAAGACATGAGATTTAACGTTGGAGTACGTGTAGATCGTTTTAATGCAAACCAGCCAGTATTACGCGATAAATTTTTATTCTACGAAGCTAAAACAGTTGCCGATGTAACAAACTTAGGAACTCATCCAAGCAACGTGCCTTCTACCGCAGTAGTATATGTAGACGATGCAAAAAATCCTGGCTCAATTGCAGGTTATAGAGATGAAAATCAATGGTACAATGCACAAGGAACAGCTATTTCAGATCCAAAAGTAATTACACCTTCGGCAGGAGTAATTCAGCCATACTTAAAATATCCAAATGAAAAATTCCTAGGATCATCTAAGGTGGATAAAGTATTTGACATGTATTCTGCACAGAATACTTTTATGCCTCGTATAGCTTTCTCGTTCCCAATATCTAAAGAGGCAAACTTTTTTGCTCACTACGATGTGTTAACTCAGCGCCCACCTACAGCATTGAGATTTAATCCTGTTAGCTATTTATATATTCAAAATGTTGGAGGTATTGTAAATAACCCTGCATTAAGAGCAGAACGTACAACCGACTACGAACTTGGATTCAGTCAGGTACTTAATGAGAAAAAGAATGCTGCAATTACCTTATCTGCGTTTTACAGAGAGATGCGTGATATGATTCAGCAAACAATTCTATATGGTGCTTATCCTATCAACTATACCAGTTATGGCAACATTGACTTTGGTACAGTTAAAGGATTTACTGTTGCTTATGACCTTCGCAAAACCAATAATGTTCAGATGACTGCTTCTTATACTTTACAGTTTGCTGATGGAACTGGATCAGCTTCAAATTCTGCAGGTGGAATTATTGGTGTAGGCCAGCCAAACCTTCGTACAACTATGCCTCTTGATTTTGACCAGCGTCATGCAATTGTATTAAATACAGATTACCGCATGGGCGAAGGGAAAGATTATAAAGGCCCTCAAGCTAAGTGGGCAAAGATGCTCTTTGAAAATTTTGGTGGTAACCTTGTATTCCGTGCAGGAAGCGGTCTTCCATACACTCGTCAAAACAACGTTACTTCAGGAAACGGAGATAACAGCAGTGCAGTTGTATTTGGAATCAACCAGCGCGCATCTATGAAAGGAAAATTAAATGGTTCTAATTTGCCTTGGCAGTACCGTGCAGATTTACGTTTAGATAAAAACATTGCGTTAATCTGGAAAAAAGCTGAAGGAGATAGTAAAGCAAAATCTTCTAACTTAAATATATATGTTCAAATATTAAACATATTCAATACCAGAAACATTATTAACTTATATCGTTATACTGGTGACCCTGATGATGATGGATATTTAAGTGCGCCAGAAAATCAGAATGGTATTAATAACTATTTAGATCCTGAATCTTTCATTGACTTGTATACAGCAAAGATTGCTAATCCATCTCACTATAGCATTCCTAGAAGAGCTCGTATTGGTATCATGCTAGACTTTTAATATACTTTGATAAAAAGAAAAAATAATGAATAATTATTCTAAAAATATGAAACACCTACGTTCGTTAATCATCCCAGCACTGATTGCAGCAATTAGTGCTCCCGAAATTGCTTCTGCAAACAAGATAGAAGGCTTTAAGTCTGGAGTGGCAAATAACCCTCCAACTGTAAACGCAGCTTGTTCTGAAGCAACTGCCCAATCCGATTTAGCGGTAAACAATGTACGTTGCCGCGTATTAATGGGAGATATGTGGTGGGATCTTTCTAACGGAATTTATGAAATACCTAAAGGAGGTGGCGTAATGGCAATCTTTGCTGGGTCTTTGTGGATTGGAGGAATTGATGTTGGAGGACAATTAAAAGTTGCAGCTCAAACATATCGTCAAACGGGTAACGATTTCTGGCCCGGCCCATTGGACACTTCAAATGCATCGGTAGATGCTGAAGTTTGTTCTGAATACGACAAGCATTTTAGAATAACCAGAAAAGAAGTAGAAACTTTTGTTACTACGGGAGTTAAAACAAATGCAATAACAAATTGGCCAGGTAATGGAGATATGTCAAAAGGGCAAGCTCAATACCTAGCGCCTTTCTTTGATGCAGATGCAGATGGTATTTATAACCCATCAGCAGGAGATTATCCAGGGTATGATTTAGTTGCAGGCGATGGATATGGCGACTGTCAGGTTAATAATTGTGTTCCTGTTGATCAGCTTTTTGGAGATGAAACTTTATGGTGGGTGTTTAACGATAAAGGAAATATTCACGGAGAAACTGGTGGTCAGCAAATTGGATTAGAGATTCGTGCGCAAGCTTTCGGTTTTTTTACAGATGATGAGATTAATAACATGACTTTTTATAACTACCGTATTTTTAATCGCTCTACATTTCAAGTGGACTCTTGCTATTTTGGAGTATGGGCCGATGCGGATTTGGGATGCTACACAGATGACTTTGTAGGTTGTGATGTAAAAAGAGGTTTAGGATACACGTACAATGGAGATAACGATGATGATGTTGCCTGTTCTTCTCCTGGATATGGTTTAAATCCACCTGCAATTGGTATAGATTTCTTCAGAGGACCGCTAGCTGATGCGGGAGATGGAAAAGATAACGACAGAAATTGTCAGACAGACGAGTCTTGTGAGCAAATAATAATGTCTGGATTTTTATATTATGATAATATAAATGGAGTAACAAACGGAAATCCTTCAGGCGCTACTCATTTTTACAATTATTTGAGAATGAAATGGGGTGATGGAACATCTGTTACCTATGGTGGAAATGGTTCTGGAGGAACGCAGGCATGCCAGTTTATGTATCCAGGAAGCCCTACATCAGATTTGCATGATTGGGGTATTGGAGGAAATTGCTCTACTACACCTACTCTTGCAGCGTGGGACGAAGTAAGTGCAGGAAATACTCCAGCAGATAGAAGAATGCTTGAATCAGCAGGGCCATTTACATTATTGCCAGGTGCAGTTAACGTAATTACTACTGGTGTGGTTTGGGCAAGAGCAACTGCAGGTGGTGCTCAAGCATCTGTAAAACTACTTAAAGTGGTTGATGATAAAGCACAGGCATTATTTGATAATTGCTTTAAAGTATTAGATGGACCTACAGCTCCGGATGTTTCTGTACAGGAAATGGACAAAGGATTAATTCTTTATCTAACAAATGAGGACCCAAATTCAAATAATTTTAATGAAAATTATACCGAGTTTGACCCTCTTATCTCTTTGATAGATTCAAATGGTAATTCTTGTCCAAACGTGAACAAGTACTATAATTTTGAAGGATATAAAATATACCAACTTAAAAGTGCTACAGTTTCTTCTAATGATTTAGAGGATCCAAACAAGGCACAAATGATTTATCAGTGCGACTTGAAAAATGGAATTAGTCGTTTAATAAATTATGAGTTTGACCAATCTCTTGGAGCAGGTGTTCCTAAAGAAAAAGTTAATGGAAAAGACTTAGGGTTGTCGCACTCTATTAAAATTACTACAGATGCATTTGCGGTAGGTAACCCTAATTTGATAAATCATAAAACCTATTACTTTATGGCAATTGCCTATGGGTACAATGAGTATAAGAAATATCAGCAAGACGTACCTCCAAATAATCAAAATCTTTGTGATCCACTTGCAGGTGCTACTACCGGTCAAAAGAAACCGTTTAAACAAGGCAGAAAAAACCTAAAAGTGTATACTGGAATTCCTCATATCGCAACGCCTTATACTGGTGGAACTGAGATTCATGCTTTATATGGAAGCGGCCCAAGAATTACTAGAATAGAAGGTAATGGAAACGGTGGCTTAGAATTAGATTTCACAGCTTCAACTGTAGCTGATATCTTAGCAGCATCAGACCATAGAACAAAAACTCCTACTTATGAGTATGGAAAAGGTCCAATTAGTGTAAGAGTTATTGATCCTTTAAATGTTCCTGATGGACAATCTTTCACGTTGAAGTTTGACAGTGCAAATATTGCAAACTCAACTTGGAATATGAAAAATAATACTACTGGTGAAATTATTAACTCTAATAAAACTATTAAGGCAGTTAATGAACAACTACTTTTAAAGTGGGGTATTTCTGTTTCAATTGTTCAAATTGATGAGCCCGGAACTCCAGCTTCTATTAATAATGGATTTATTGGAGGTAATATGACTTTTGCTGACCCAAGCAAAAATTGGTTAACAGCTTTGAAAGATAGAGATGGGCCATATTTTGAAAATTGGATACGTGCTGGAGAAATAACGGGTAGTACCGGATTCCAAAATGACTACGTAGGAATTGACGTTGACCAAATTTACGAAGGTGTAATTGGTGGCACTTGGGCTCCATATAGATTAGTAGGAGCAACTGAGTTAGGTCCATATGACTCTACTAAATACCATACTGGCCCTGGATTTAAATTGAATTTAATGAGTCAAGTGCAGATGAAGGACTTATCAAGCATAAATGTTGTATTAACTGCCGATAAGAGCAAGTGGAGCCGTGCTGTTGTGCTAGAGCTTTGCGAAGATCAAAAGTGGTCTGCTAATTCTGCAGGTTTAACAAACAAAGCTAGAAAGCTAGATTTCAGACGTGCTGCATCTGTAGATAAATATGGCAATACAGCTTCAGGACCTGACAATAATGATTTTGCTACAGGTATGGGTTGGTTCCCAGGCTATGCAGTTAATCTAGAAACAGGTGAGCGTTTAAACATTGCCTTTGGAGAGAACTCAGGTCTTGTAAATGAAAATGGGAACGACATGTTGTGGAACCCTACAAAAAATAAAAATGCAACAACGTATAATTTACCTTGGGATACTATTGGACAAGCTTTTGGCAGCCCGGTGTTTGGTGGTCAGCATTATATATATGTTTTTGGACATAATAAGGACAATGACGGAACGCCATTTATTATTACTCCGAGTGACAGCATGAACGTTCCTAGATATGATGGATGTAAACGCATTAGAGAAGTTTTAGGATTTGACAGTGATATTCCTGTAGATACTAAAAAACGTGAAATGTTCCGCGAAGCTATGTGGGTAAATATTCCATTGCTTAATTCTGGACACACTTTATTAGAGTCTGATGCTACAATTCGATTACGTGTTAGTAAGCCATATAAATATGGATATTCTCCAGCATATTGGATTGATGGATTGAGCACAATCTATTCTGATACTGCATCTACATTAGGTGGGCAAAATGGCAACCGACCAATGTATACGTTTTCTACAGATGGTATTGCAACGCATACTGGCGTAAATGACATCGCTAAAAGCGCACTGGATAATATTAGAGTAGTTCCAAATCCTTATTATGCATTTTCTAAATATGAAACCAGTCAGTTGGATAATCGCATAAAGATTACTAACCTACCGGAAGCTTGCACCGTATCCATTTATAATTTAAGTGGAACGCTAATTCGCAGGTATAAGAAAGGAGAAGTAGTAACTACGCATGCTGCGTTTAACGCTGCGATTACAACCATTGCAAATGGAGTTGTGGTTACAACTTGGGATGGATCATTGGATTGGGATTTAAAGAATACTGTTGGAATTCCAATTTCTAGTGGTGTATATGTTATCCATGTAGATGTTCCTGGGATTGGAGAAAAAACATTGAAGTGGTTCGGAATCATGAGACCTATTGACCTCGATTCGTTCTAATATTTTAAATTATAAAAAAACGAACAAATGCACACTATGAAAAATACAAACAAGATTTTTACCGTTCTTCTTGCAGGAGCAATGATTACAGGAAATGCTTTTGCAGGAAATAAAGATCGTGCTGGACAAGCTGGCGCTTCTGAACTTTTAATTAATCCATGGGCTAGAAGCTCAGGAATGGGCAGCGCAAATATTGCAGGCGTTCGAGGGCTTGATGCTCAGTTTTTAAACGTAGCAGGAACTGCGTTTACTAAACGTACCGAGCTTTTGTTTTCACACACTAACTATTTAAAAGGCTCAGATATTAACATCAATACTTTCGGGTTTTCTCAAAAAGTTGGTGCTTCTGGTGTTCTTGCATTAGGATTTATGTCTATGAATTTTGGCAATATTGAAGTTACAACAGTTGACATGCCAGAGGGTGGACTTGGAAAATACCCTGTAAATTTCATGAACATTGGCCTGTCTTACGCTAAAGGATTTACAGACCATATTTTTGGTGGTATGTGCATGCGTGTCATTAATCAATCTATTCCAGATGCAAAAGCAGGTGGAGTAGCATTAGATGCAGGTATCCAATATGTTGCAGGAAAAGAAGACAATGCAAAGTTTGGTATTTCATTAAAGAATGTTGGGCCTAAAATGCAGTACAGAGGAGATGGTCTTTCTTTCAGAGATTTACTAGACAATGGAACTTCTATGACAGTAGAGCAACGCTCTGAAGCATTCGAGTTACCTTCCCAAGTTAATATTGGTGGTACGTATGATTATTATATTGGTGGAGGAGACTCTGCTAACCAAACTCATAGATTAACTTTTGCAGGAGCTTTCGTTTCAAATTCTTTTACTAAAGACGAATTCAGACTTGGAATAGAATATGGATTTAAGTCATATTTTATGCTACGTGGCGGGTACGGTTATACAACTGGAATTGGAAATGATGATGAAACAAAAGAGAACTATCGCACTTCTGCACAGAAAGGGCTTAGTGCTGGCTTCACAGTAGAATTACCATTAAATAAAGAAAAGGGTTCAACTTTTGGTTTGGATTACTCATACCGTGCAACACAGCCATTTGATGGCACGCACAGCTTTGGAATCCGCATGAAATTGTAATTACAAGAGATTTTCTTATCTTTGTATACCCCTCGACACCAAACGTGTCGGGGGGTTTTTACTCATATTATCTTAATATTATCACCATGTCTCAGAGCTACGTAACCGAAGAAGGACTAAAAAAATTAAATGAAGAGCTACATCATTTAAAAACTAAAGAGCGTCCTAGTATTTCTAAACAAATAGCAGAAGCTCGAGATAAAGGTGATTTATCTGAAAATGCTGAGTACGATGCAGCGAAAGATGCTCAAGGTCATTTGGAACTGAGAATCTCTAAATTAGAGGCTGTAATTCGCAATTCAAAGATTGTAGACGGCTCCAAACTAGACAACTCAAAAGTATCCATCCTATCAAAAGTAAAGCTTAAGAACATCGCTAATGGCAAAATGATGACCTATTGGATTGTTCCTGAGACAGAAGCTAATTTTAAGGAAAGAAAAATTTCTGTGGATTCACCAATAGCCAGAGGTTTATTAGGCAAAAAAGTAAAAGAAAAAGCCGTAGTTGATGTTCCAGCAGGCAAAATTACTTTTGAGATTTTGGAAATAGGAATGTAATGCCTACCATTTTTTCTAAAATAGTTTCCGGTGAAATCCCATGTTACAAAATAGCTGAAACAGAAAAGTTTTTGGCTTTTCTAGATGTTTTTCCCCTTGTAAAGGGGCACACCTTGGTTATTCCTAAAAAAGAAATTGACTATATATTCGATGTGGAGGACAATGAATTAGCCGAGCTTCATGTATTTTCTAAAAAAATTGCTCATGCAATTAAGAAGTCTATACCCTGTAAACGAATAGGAATGGCTGTAATTGGACTAGAGGTGCCTCATGCTCATATTCACCTAATTCCTTTAAATAATGTCAGTGACATTAATTTTTCGCTTCCTAAATTAAAAGTTTCAAAGGAAGAACTTATGGAAATAGCTTCTTCCATTAGCGCGAACTTTCAACACTAAATTTTCGAATTATTTTTTTTCAAGATAACTTTCCGTTCCGGATTTTCTGTCAGAAAAGATTTCCAACTTCCTTTTTTTTTATTACCTGCACTTGTAGTTTCAGAAATCCCATTTTGGAAATGATGGCACAGGGCAGCTCCTAATGCATCGGTAGCGTCTAGGTAATGAGGAATATTTTTAAATAACAATATCTTTTGCAGCATTGAAGCAACCTGCTCTTTTGTTGCATTGCCATTCCCTGTTACGGATAGCTTTATTTTTTTTGGTGCGTATTCAAAAATTGGGACATCGCGAATCAAAGCTGCTGCAATTGCTATGCCTTGCGCTCTTCCAAGCTTTAGCATAGACTGTACATTTTTCCCGAAGAACGGAGCTTCAATAGCAAGCTCATCGGGCTTGAATTGCTCTAGTAAATCAAGGGTGCCTTCAAAAATTCTTTTCATCTTTAAAGACTGATCTTTAAGTTTTTCCATGCTGATAATGCCAGCACCAAGTAATTTAATTTGATTTCCTAAAATATGAATAGCGCCATAACCCATTATGTTTGTTCCGGGGTCAATTCCTAATATGATTTTATCCTTCTTCATTTGAATATCTTTGCAAAGGTAAAAGCCAATAATTCAATTTTATAGTGATAGCACTTTACTTACTAACAGGCATTTTTTCAACGGCCTATATAATATTGATAGTTTATTATATATATGCTTGGAAAAAAACTGCGCCATTCAGCAAAGAGTCAGCTGAAAACACCAACTCGGAAAATCCATTCGTAAGCATTATTATTCCAGCTAGAAACGAGGAGGAACATATTTTAACATGTATAAATTCTATTTATAACCAAAATTATTTAAAAAGCGGATTTGAAGTAATCGTAATTGACGACCATTCTACAGACGCAACAGTATTACTTGTTAGTAATCTTCAATATCAAAATGTAAAAATAGTTTCTCTAGCTGAAAAGCAATTTGGGAAGAAGGCTGCAATTACTGTAGGCATAAATCAATCTGTTGGAGATATTATTATTACTACTGACGCTGATTGCATTCGAGAGAAAGAATGGCTACATGCTATTATTTCACATTACGGCTGTACAAAATCAAAAATGATTGTCTCTCCTGTTTTGTTAACTGGAGAAAATACTTTACTGGAGAAAATGCAATCGCAAGAAATGACAATACTTACATCTGTCGCTTGTGCATCAATAAAAAATAATAAACCAATTTTGTGCAGTGGCGCTAATTTAATATTTGAGAGAGCAGCGTTTTTAAGCGTAAATGGTTACGATGGAAATGAAAACTATGCTTCGGGAGATGACATCTTCTTAATGCTCAAAATTCAAAAAGCTTTTCCTGGGCAAATAAGTTACTTAAAATCACTTGCGGCAGCAGTTTATACAATGCCACAAAGCGGACCAGTTGATACCTATAAGCAGCGTAAGCGATGGGCATCAAAGACCTTTTCCTATGGATTTAGCCATATTACTTTAATAGCAATACTCGTTTTTTTAGCAAATTTTTTAATACTTTTTTCTGGAATCATGTCGGCTATAAACCTTAAATTTGTGTTGGTTCCAATAATTTGTTTTTCTGCTAAACTCTTAGTCGATTTTATGTTTTTATTTACAGCTTCGAATTTTTTTAATAAAAAAGTTTATCCATTCACTTTTATTATAGCCTCTGTTTTTTATCCAATCTATGTGAGTACAATAGGGCTGATAGCTCCATTTTTTACTTTTACTTGGAAAGGTAGATAGTCAATATTATGTTATCACAGAAAAAGAAAAATCGCAGTTCATACTCATTTTCGTCAATGATGTGGCATAGGCTGCGCAAAAATCGTGAAGCAATTTTTGGAATGGGTGTCATTGGATTTTCCATAATAATTGCACTGTTAGGCTACGGTATAACTCCAGATTCAACACCTAATGGCAATCTTCAATTTCCAGAATTGAACATTAAAAAACCAGGTTTTGAAATGCAGTTTTTGAAAGTGAGAAAAAATGAAGAGAGCAATGCCAAAGGATTTTTTGCTAAAACACAAGAGGGCGAAACAAATGATTTTCGTTTAATTCCAATGTATGATTATTACTTTGATAATAATGATATTGTTGTTGAACAATATACTGGCGCTGTGCCTAACAACGGGCAAGAGGTTCGCTTTAATCTTGCTGATGTTTTATATCCCATAGATCACAATAAGCCATTTAGAAGCTATGCTACTAGAGGGCTGATGGAGTTTTATTCTTTAAATGATTCCAATATTATTAGCATGCCAATAGGCGAAATGCGAATGCTAGTAGAAAAGGAATCTTTTACAAACAAAAAGTTTTGGCTTGGCTCTGATCGACTTGGAAGAGATTTACTAAGTCGTTTAATGCTTGGTACAAGAGTATCATTAACTGTTGGCTTGGTGTCTGTATTGATTTCATTAGTTATTGGAGTAGCCATTGGAGCCATAGGAGGGTTTTTTAGAGGATGGATTGATAATTTAATTATGTGGTTGATAAATGTTGTATGGTCCATACCAACCTTGCTTTTAGTTATTGCGATTACCCTCGTACTTGGAAAAGGACTCGTACAAGTTTTTATTGCTGTAGGATTAACAATGTGGGTAGATGTTGCTCGTGTAGTACGTGGGCAAACGCTTGGATTGAGAGAACAAGAATTTATTGAAGCGGGAAGGGCCTTGGGTTATTCTAACACTCGATTAATTTTTAAACATGTACTGCCCAATATATTAGGGCCAGTAATTGTAATTTGTGCTGACAATTTTGCCAATGCAATTTTAATTGAAGCAGGATTAAGTTTCCTTGGTTTAGGAGCTCAGCCTCCAACACCTTCCTGGGGAGCTATGATTAGTGAACACCGTCCTTACATCACCACCGATGCAGCTTATCTTGCCATCATACCGGGATTAGCCATCATGCTAATGGTACTAGCCTTTGTAATTTTAGGGAATGGATTGCGAGATGCTATTGATGTAAAAGCGGCAGGGAAGGAACAAGTGCTCGGGTACTAATATTCCACTTTGATTTTGATTTTTTTATTATCTATTTCTTAGGAATAGTAGTTTCTCATTTTTTGTAAATTCGTAACTATGCTTACCATTAATCCTAAGGAAGTTCCAATACCTGCTTTACAAGCATATTTATCACACGCTGTTGCGCCTCGACCTGTTGCATTTGTAAGCACCATTGATAAAGAAGGCAAGCCAAACCTTAGTCCTTTTAGTTTCTTTAACATTTTTAGTACAAGCCCACCTATAGCGGTTTTTTCCCCTGCACGCAGTGGAAGAGCCAATATGGTAAAGCATACGCATGAAAATGTATTAGAAGTGCCTGAAGCAGTTATTAATGTAGTAACCTATGACATGGTGCATCAAACCTCTTTATCAAGTAGTGAGTATGCGAAAGGAGTAAATGAATTTGAGAAGGCAGGATTTACGATGCAGGCTTCCGAAATGGTGAAACCTCCTAGAGTAAAAGAATCGCCAGTGCAAATGGAATGTAAAGTAAAGCAGGTTATTGAATTAGGTCAAAATGGTGGAGCAGGAAATTTAGTGATCTGCGAAATTCTGTTGATGCATATTAGCGAAACAGTTTTAAACGAAAAAAATTTTATTGATCAACACAAGTTGGATTTAGTGGGTAGGCTAGGAGGTAATTGGTATGTACGAGCCTCTGGAAATGCGTTATTTGAAGTAGCTAAACCCTCGTCTCCCCTTGGAATTGGCGTTGATGCTATTCCACAGAAAATTAGAAACAGCAATATTTTAACCGGAAATAATCTGGGTCAGCTTGGTAATATCGATAAAATACCCAGTAAGGACGAAGTTATAGCATATAAGAACCAATTTTTAAAGCAAGTTTTGGGAGAAAATGAATTACACACGCTTGCAAAGGAGCTTTTAGAGGCAGGACAGCTAACAGACGCTTGGAAAACGCTTTTATCTGTTGAAACCTAATTAATAAGTTTTAAGGATTTTTTTTTATTTTTAAGGCTTCAAATCGTAACCATTAATCTATATATATCATGCTAACGTACACCGGATTTTTAAAAGTAAAGAGCCCTGAAGTAAAGATCTCTGAAAAGTTCAAGAAAAGAGAGTTTGTATTAACTGATAACGCTCAATCGTACCCGCAAACTATTTTATTTCAACTAACTCAAGATAGAACTTCGTTAATTGAAAACGCCAATGTAGGAGATGAAGTTACTGTGCATTTTTTACTGAAGGGCAGAGAGTGGAAAAATCCACAAGGCGAAATAAAATTCTTTAATTCACTAGATGTGTTTAGAGTAGAAAGTTCAAAATCTAAATCGGCTAACGCAGGTACCTCAGAGCCAAGTTTTACGAATGAAACTTTAGTTCCTACGCCTGACGATGATTTGCCATTTTAAATAACAAACACTAATCGATTTGAAAAACAAGATTCTTGTTTCGATCATTTATGTTTTGTGTTTTACTATTAGCAACTCAGGATTTGCGCAAACAGATTCGGTCGAGTCCTTAAAAAGAGGAATAGCCCAATACAACGAAGGTAATTTTGAAGGCGCTGAAATTTCGCTTAACAAAGCTGTTGAGCTTAATTCGCAAGACCCTGAAGCTTTTTTCTATCTAGCAGAAGTTGCTTTTATTTTAAATGAGCAGAAAAAAGCAATGGAGAATTACAATAAATCCATTGAGCTGAAAGTAAAAAATCCACGCGCATTTAAGGGCAGAGGTAGGGTGAAAGCTAAGTTGGGAGATTATTTTGGCTCAATAGAAGATTTCACAAAAGCAATTGAATTTGACTTGGCTTACGTTGACGCTTTTTTTAACAGAGGAATTTCCTATTTAAATCTTAAAGACTACAAAGCATCAATCACTGATTTTTCTAAAGTCATAGAATTAAGTCCAAAAGATTATCAGGCTTACGAGCAACGTGGGCTTGCTAAGTTTAAGATTAACGACTTAAAAGGAGCTTGCTCGGATTGGAGCAAGGCTGGAGAGTTAGGTTATTTCAAAATTTACGACACCATCAAAAAGAATTGTAAATAATGAAACCACTTTATATTGAATCAGAAGGGGATGTTTCCCCAGCTATTATTTTAGATAATGAAAAAATATTTTCTCAATAAAAGGCTGGTCTCATCCTGAAGATGCTGTAAAAATGTTTGAGCCGGTTCTTTCATGGATTAACTCATATGTAGAAACTCCAAATCCTAAAACAGAATTTCATTTCGATTTAAATTATTTTAACACGTCTTCCGCAAAACAACTTTTTAAAATAATAACATCATTAACTGTTTTGGAAGATAAAGCAATAATTTACTGGCATTACGAAAAGCTAGATGAAGATATGCTTGCTTCTGGAGAGAGGTTTGAAAAAATAACCTCTGTGCCTTTCCGGTATGTAGCTAGCTGATTTTTATTCCTATTACTAACACATCGTCCAGTTGAGCGTACTCTCTTTTCCATTCCGTAAAATCAGTTTCAATTTTTTCTTTTTGTATTGTGCTTTTTAGCAACCCAACATTTGCCATTAGCAACTTCATCCTTTGTGTGCTATAATTTCTTCCATTTTCTCCTCCTCGTTGATCAGCAAAACCATCGGAGGTTAAGAATATTGTAGTTCCTTTTGCGGGCGAAAAAGTTTTTTCTGAAAAAGTAAATTCATTTTTATTTTTAAATGCACCCTTGGGGCCAAAGGCACTACCTATCGAGTGGATATCACCTTTTATTTCTTCCAACATATTATTGCACACCACATATAAGGAATGATTAGCCCCCGCAAATGTTACACTTCCTTTATTGAATAAACATACGGAAACATCCATGCCATCATCTTGTGCTCTTGAATCTTGATGCAGTGCTTGAATTACTCCATCATTTAATCTATCTAATATCTCGCCAGGTTGGAAGATCTTTTTTTCGTTTACTATTTCATTTAATAAGGTATTGCCAATCATACTCATAAATGCTCCTGGAACACCATGACCAGTACAATCAGCAACTACTACGATAGTTTTATCTCCTTGTGTAGACAGCCAATAAAAATCTCCACTAACAATTTCGAGCGGTCGGAAAAACACAAAATGTTCATTCAGCGCTACTTTTAATTCTTCCGTTGATGGGAGAATTGCATCTTGGATTTTCTTAGCATAGTTGATGCTATCGGTGATGTGTTTATTTTTTTGATCTACCACTATTTTTTGTAATTCAATTACTTGTTTTTGCTTCCGAGTAATACGCAAGCGGTTAAAAATAAATACAGTGAATAGTATCGCCATTAGTAAACCAATTCCTATGGACCAAGAAATGACCTGTTGTCTCTTACGTTCTTCCTCTGCGATAGCTAATTCTTTTTGATGATCTGCATCTTTGAGTACCTGTTGTTTGTCGTAATCATATTTCAGCTGTTGTTGAATGGTAGACCTTTGATTTTTTTCATTCACGAGACTGTCACGCATTTTTAGATTTAGTTCATGCATGACCAACGCATTTTTATAATCGCCCGTTGATTTATAAACTGAGTACAGCAATTGAGAGGCGCGTTTGATATTGTCTGGAGAACCTGTTGCTCTAGCAGAATTCATTGCTTTATGTCCACATTCGAGAGCCAAATAATTTTCATTTTTATTGAGAAGTACAGTACCTATATTTACGAGCGCTGATGTATAGTTAATCCGATCTCCAGATTCTTGCGATAACGAAGCACTTTCTTCAAAATATCTCAGCGCTTTGTCAAGGTTGTGTTCTACATTGAAGTAGATCGAACCCATGTTATTAAGCACAGTTGCAATGCCTTGTTTGTGTTGGAGTTGCCTAAAAAGAGATAAACTGCGATTGTAATAAAGCATTGCCTTAATGGTATCATTAGCAAAGTGATGGATCTGTCCTATATTGTTTAACAAAAAAGCCTTCCCCATTTCGTCATTAATTTTTTCCGCGCTCTCCAGGCCCATTGAGTAATACTTCAGCGCCTGCTCCGGAATTCCCTGCTGTAAGTATATGAGCGAAATATTATTGAGCGATACGATATAACCCGGAACATCATTAATTTCATCACGCATCTTCAAGCTTTTATTAAAGTATTCCAATGCCAAGGAGATATCCCCCTGAAGTCTGCATAATTCCCCCAGATTATTTAGTGATTCAGCAATCCCTAGCTTATCGTTTGTTCTTTCTCTGATCTCCAGGCCCATCTTAAAAAAATGCACAGCATTTTCTGAAACACCCTTTTGCCAATAATAATATCCTATATTATTCAACGCAAGCGCTTTCTTGTTGAGTATGTATGTAAAAATTTTTGGATCGTTCAAAGCAGCCGATTGGTGTAACAACTTCTCTGCAAGTTTTACCGCAGGTTTAGCATATGATAAGATATCTTGCTCATCACAGTTTTCGCTTAAGATAACTAACAGATTTAGTTTAACAGAGTCTTGTGTAGTTTTTTGAAGCAAATTGGTCAGAGAGTCAATATTATTTTGACTAAATGCGTTAATCGAACCAAAGATAATAATGAGGAAGTAGACAAAAGAAAGTGTTAATATTTTCATTTTATCTAAAAATTCGCTGCTTATCGCGCTGTTCTATTGGCAACGGATCAAAGAGTAGGTGAATTCGCTCGCAGTTATCGAAAGAATTATGAAATCTCTTGACCTTATACCCCGTCCGTGACCAAGGAATGATTTTACTGCTATGAATAAATGCCCGCTGTTGAAGAAGAAACTGGAAGTAAGAAAAGTATAGTTGGTTCATCTATAAACTTTATTCAAATGCGCTTATGCCAGTCACATCATGTCCGGTAATTAATAAATGAATATCATGTGTGCCTTCGTATGTAATTACAGATTCTAAATTCATCATGTGGCGCATGATTGGATATTCGCCAGTAATTCCCATTGCACCGTGAATTTGCCTTGCTTCTCTTGCTATTTGCAAAGCCATGTTTACATTATTTCTTTTTGCCATTGATATTTGCTGTGGCGTTGCTTTACCCTCATTTTTCAAAACCCCTAATCTCCAGCAAAGCAGTTGCGCTTTGGTGATCTCCGTAATCATTTCCGCTAATTTCTTTTGAGTAAGCTGAAATCCACCAATAGGTTTTCCAAACTGAATTCTTTCTTTAGAATATCGTAGCGCAGAGTCGTAACAATCTAACGCAGCTCCAATGGTTCCCCAAGCAATCCCGTAACGCGCAGAGTTTAAACATCCCAGCGGACCTTTAAGCCCTTTTATATTTTGGAAAATATTTTCTTTTGGAACTTTTACATTATCAAACACAAGCTCCCCAGTTGCAGAAGCTCTCAAACTCCATTTGCCATGAGTTTCTGGAGTTGTAAATCCTTTCATTCCTCGTTCAACAATAAGGCCTTGAATTTCTCCTTGTTCATTTTTTGCCCACACAACGGCAATATCTGCAAATGGAGAATTGGAAATCCACATTTTAGCACCGTTCAAAATAACATGATCTCCTTTATCCTTGAAGTTGGTAAGCATACCATTTGGATTTGAACCATGATCCGGTTCAGTTAATCCAAAGCATCCCATCATTTCTCCCTTTGCTAATTTTGGTAAATATTTTTTCTTTTGTTCTTCACTACCGTAAGCATAAATAGGGTACATCACCAACGAGCTTTGTACAGATGCAGTAGAACGCAACCCGGAATCTCCCCTTTCTAGCTCCATCATTATTAAGCCATAAGATATTTGATCCATTCCAGCGCCACCATATTCAGTAGGAATGTATGGTCCAAATGCACCAACTTCTGCCAATCCTTTAATCCATTGTTTTGGGAATTCTGCTTTTTGACAGGCTTCTTCAACTATTGGAGATACTTCTTTTTTAACCCAAGCTCTTGCGGTATCTCTAACTAATTTATGTTCATCGGTTAATAGCTCATCAACTAAGAAATAGTCGTGGTACTGAAAATTATCCGCTTTAGCCATATTAATAATTATTTAAATAGAATTTGAGCAAAAATAGATAAATTGACCTACTTATACGTAATGATGGAACGGATTTTGTAAGATATATTTACATTTGCGTCAATATATATACCATGAATAAAAAAGCACTCCTTTTAGCGTATAGCTTAATTATTACACTGTTAGCTGTTTCAATATCATCTTGTGTTAAAGATGCAGCAAGATTGGAGCAGATAAATCCATGCGATAGTATTGAAGTTAAATATCAAACTGTAATAAAGCCTATGTTGCAAACCCAATGTGCAATAGCTGGCTGTCATGACGGAGGCAATGCCCTAAATAATTTAAACGTGTATGCCGAATTAAAAGCCCTTGCCGATAATGGAAAGTTAAAAGAACGGGCAATTACAAAAAAAGATATGCCTCAAGCAGGCCCTATGCCAGACTCACTTATACAAAAGTTAAATTGTTGGTTAGAGGCGGGTGCTCAGAATAATTAAGTTGCCTTATAAAAATCTAAGAAAATGAAAGTAAAACATCTCATATTATTTATAGCCTTTTTGTTTTTGGGTTCTTTGCTAAATGCTCAGATCTATTTAGGCAAAACCTGTAATATAAAAATATTCTCTGACGGACCCATAGAAGATATTGATGCAGCTAACACTTCATCAAAACCCATTCTTAATATAGCATCCAATTCCATAGCTATAAAAATTACCATCAAGGGGTTTACGTTTGAAAAGAAATTAATGGAGGAGCATTTTAATGAGAAGTATATGGAGAGCGATAAATACCCGTATGCAACTTTTTCAGGAAAAATAAATGAGACTGTAGATTATTCAAAAGATGGAAGTTATAAAGTAACAACTACCGGAAAGTTAAACATCCACAATGTTGAGAAAGAAAGAACACTAGATGGGGTAGTCACTATTAAAGGAGGAGAAATAACTCTTGAAACTAAATTTATTGTAGCCTTAAAGGAACATGAAATAGAGATTCCAACTTTGGTTGCACAAAACATTGCAGAAAATATAGAGGTTACACTTAAGTCTACTTTAACTGAATACAAAAAATAATTATATGAAATTTATTCTTGCTTTTACGCTTAGCATTTTCACACTATCTGCTATCGCTCAAGATGACCTTCTCAATATGCTAGATTCGGTAGCCCCACAAAAAAAAGAACACAAAACTGTTACCGCTACATTTAAGACCACAAAAATTATCAACCTTCAATCTTCTCAAACGGTAGGCAAGGGCGAGCTTGACTTTCGAATTACACATCGATTTGGGAATATTGGTAAAGAAAGTCAAGGAGGTATTCATACGCTTTATGGCTGGGATGCCATATCCGATGTACGTTTTTCGTTTGATTACGGCATTACTAAAAAACTTCAAGTAGGTATAGCGCGAAACAAGCAACGGGAAAACTTGGACGGTTCTTTGAAGTGGAGATTGATGGAGCAAACGCTTGATAATAAGGTCCCTATTACTATTTGTGCCTATGGAATAGCGTCCTTAACACCTATGCTAAAACAGCAATTTTATTCAGGAGCCGATACAAATTGGGTAAATGATTCAGCAAAATTTATTCATCGCATGGTGTATACTTCGCAACTAGTTTTTGCTCGTAAGTTTTCTAATTGGCTTTCTATAGCAGTGGCTCCAACCTATACACATCGTAATTATGTGTTAGCAAACATTAACTCTTCAAATGGAGCGGTTGATGAAAATGATCTCTTTTCTGTAGCTGCTGGCGTACGGCTTAAAGTGAGTCGTAGCGTTTCGCTTTTAGCAGATTATTTTTATGTTATTTCTGATTTCAGAAAAGATAATCCTACCATGCCACACTATAACCCATTAGCAATAGGTATAGAAATAGAGACCGGAGGTCATGTGTTTCATCTGAACTTTACAAATGCTTCCGGCATAATAGAAAACAGCCTTATACCAAACACAACCGATACTTGGAGTCGAGGAGGGTATAAGTTTGGGTTTAATATATCTAGGGTGTTTCAGTTGAATTAATACTTTTTAGAGCCCTATAAAGCTACTCACATCGGTTTCAAACAACCAATTAATATTATATTCGCAGCGATATTTTTAATGCCGAAGTGGCGGAATTGGTAGACGCGCTGGTCTCAAACACCAGTGGGCTTAACACCTGTACGAGTTCGACTCTCGTCTTCGGTACATTAAAAAGTAAAGATTACTTAGTTTTTTAATTATAATAAATATAAACCTAAGCCTCATAACCTTAAACCCTCTATGAACAGTAAACACCTTTTTTTAATCCCAGGTATTGCGCTTTTAAGCCTATCAGCATGTGAAGGACAAAAGAAAAAGCAAGACAAAAATGTATTAGCTACTCAACTAGATTCCGTTAGTTATGGAATTGGTTTAAGTATTGGCCAAAATCTTAAAAAAGATAATTTGGTTGATATTAGTGCCGAACAAATTGCAAATGGAATTAAAGCAGTTTTTAGTAATGACAGCAGTCTTTTAAAAATTCAAGATGCACAAATGACCATTCAAAAATACATGCAGGGAAAATCTGCTGAGAAAGGCAAAGTTAATTTAGATAAAGGACAAAAAGGTTTAGCAGACAACAGTAAAAAAACTGGCGTAGTGACTCTTCCAAGCGGGCTACAATACATTATTATAAAAGAAGGAACAGGAGCAAAGCCATTGGCTACCGAAACGGTTTCAGTACATTATCATGGAACGTTAATAGATGGAACTGTGTTTGATAGTTCCGTTCAGCGCGGTCAGCCAGCACAGTTTGGAGTATCACAAGTAATTCCGGGATGGACCGAAGCACTTCAATTAATGCCGGTTGGTTCTAAGTGGAAATTATGGATTCCTGCTAACCTTGCTTACGGAGAGAGAAGTCCGGGTAGCCCAATTGGCCCAAATGAAATGTTGATTTTTGATGTGGAACTACTTTCGATAGAAAAATAAAAAATACAAGAGAGGATTATTTACTATTTCAATAGCTTCAAATAATAATCCTCTCTTTTTCTCATTTCCCTTTTTTTAGCAGCAGATTTGTCTTTGTATCCACAAAGGTGTAGGATGCCGTGAATCATTACCCTGCTTAATTCATTTTCAAAAGTAACAGAATATTTTTTTGCATTTTCTTTTACGCGAGGAATGCTGATGAAAATTTCTGAAGAAAGCTCCTTGGATGGATATTGAAATGTAATAATGTCAGTTAGTGTATTGTGTTTAAGAAATTTTTTGTTTATAGCCAATAAAAATTTATCTGAACAGAACGTGAAGCTAATTTCTCCAGCTTTCTTTTTTTCTTTCGCTATCACAGAAAGAAGCAGCTTGGAAACTTTAGACTTTTGCTTTAGAGAAAAGCGAATATCAGTCGTAGAAAAATGTAGAGGCATACGTAAATTACAGAAGCTTATGTAACTCCATAAACTTAGTAGTATAATTCCCTTTTCTAAAATCTTCGTTTTCCATTAATTTTTGATGATATGGAATTGTAGTTTTAATTCCTTCAATTATAAATTCGCCCAAAGCACGGGTCATTTTTGTAATTGCTTCTTCGCGAGTTCTAGCAACGGTAATACATTTTGCTATCATGGAATCATAGTATGGAGGAATTGTATAGCCTGCATAAATGTGCGTATCAACGCGCACGCCATGTCCTCCTGGTTTGTGTAGGGAAGTTATCTTTCCGGGACAAGGTCTGAAATCATTGTAGGGATCTTCGGCATTAATTCTGCATTCAATGGCATGCATTTGCGGGAAATAATTTTTACCTGAAATAGGAACGCCAGCAGCTATTTGAATTTGCTCTCTAATTAAATCGTAATCTATTACCTCTTCGGTAATAGGGTGCTCTACCTGAATACGGGTATTCATCTCCATGAAATAGAAATTGCGATGTTTATCAACTAGGAACTCTATTGTACCAACGCCTTCGTAATTAATGGCATTACAAAGTTTTATGGATGCCTCTCCCATTGCATCGCGAAGTTCAGGAGTCATGAAAGGGGATGGAGTTTCCTCAACTAATTTTTGGTGTCTGCGTTGGATGGAGCAATCACGTTCAGAAAGATGACAAGCTTTGCCGTATTGGTCACCAGCAACTTGAATTTCTATATGGCGAGGCTCTTCAATAAATTTTTCCATGTACATACCATCGTTAGAAAAAGAAGCAAGTGCTTCCTTGCGAGCTGATTCCCAAGCATGTTCCATTTCTTTTTCTTCCCATACAATACGCATCCCTTTTCCGCCACCACCAGCTGTAGCTTTTAAAAGAATAGGGTAGCCCATTTTTTTGGCAATTTTTTTAGCATCGTTTAAATCTTCAAGAAGGCCTTCAGAGCCTGGCACACAAGGCACACCGGCTTTTTTTGCTGTTACTTTTGCGGTAATTTTATCACCCATTGCATCAATCATTGCTGGGGTAGGGCCTATAAATTTTATATCATGCTCTCCACAAATTTGAGCAAACTTAGATCGTTCCGAAAGAAATCCATATCCTGGATGAATAGCATCAGCATTGGTAATTTCTGCTGCTGCTATTATGCTTGGAATATTTAAATATGAATCTTTACTGGCTGGAGGGCCAATACAAACTGCTTCGTCAGCAAAGCGTACGTGTAATGATTCTTTGTCTGCTGTAGAATATACAGCAACAGTTTTGATACCCATTTCTTTACAGGTACGAATGATACGAAGAGCAATTTCCCCTCTGTTGGCAATTAGAATTTTTTTAAACACAAATTAAGGTTTTAGTGAAACATCGACTATGAATTTATTTTTTAAAAGCTTTCGTCCGATTAAAACAGGATATCGCATTTTACCCCTGTCTGTGAGCGAAATTATCGATTTTATTACTCTCCCTTCAATTTTTATTTTGGTTTTTATCATGTATCTTTCTTCAATATCTCCGGAAGAATTTTTGACCTTTTTTTTATAGAATTCAGTAAAACAATGCTCTTTTTCGCTAAAAACAGGGTGATTGGGGTCTAATACTTTAAAATAAAGCTTATGCTCTCTAACTTCAATGTTATGGCAATGCAACGTGTTGGAATAAGCACCTGTATCAATTTTTGCTGGAATACCAGCAACATCAAAATCAGGAAAATCCACGAACGTTTTTTTTCCAATAAGTTGCTTAGGCTTTTTTGCTTTCATTTTATATTCTAACTCCTATTACTAATACGTCATCGATTTGTTCTAAATCTCCTTGCCAAGAAAGAAATGCTTTATCTAAATTATTTTTTTGCTCAGCCATTGAAAGGTGCGAGTTTGAAAGCAACAACTCTTCCAGCTGTTTGTATTTAAACTTTTTGCCCTTAGGACCGCCAAATTGATCGGCAATGCCATCTGTAAAAGAGTAAACGATATCTCCTTTGTTTAACGTAGCATTGTGAAGGGAGAATGGTTTATAGATGCTATGAAATCCAACAGGCTGTTTGTCGGATTTATATTTTTCCATTTCCGAACTACCGTTTTTTAATATCCACAATGGGTTATTTGCTGCAGCAAATTCCAGTTGACCATTTTTAAAATCAAAAGAACACAACATGCAGTCCATGCCATCTTTACTTTCTGTTTCGGTTCCTTCTGGATTTAAGATAGAAATAATTTGATCGCGAACATTATTTAGCACTTCATCTGGTCGCGTAATTTTTCGTTGTATGGTAATTTCGTTTAAGAGAGATATGTTTAGTAAGCTCATAAATGCGCCAGGAACTCCATGACCTGTGCAATCGGCAGTTATCACCAAAAATTTACCATTTACATTGTTGGCCCAGTAAAAATCGCCACTCACAATATCTTTGGGTTTATAAAAGACAAAGAACTCAGGTAAATTTTTCTTTAATAATGTTTCGCTTGCCAATAAAGCTCCTTGAATTCTTTTTGCATATTGAATGCTGTCGGTGATGTCTTTATTTTTTTGTGCAACTTCATGATTAGCAATTTCTAAGGCAGTATTTTTTTCTTCCATTTGCTCGTTTTGCTCTTCAATAATCTTCTTTTGCTTGTTGGTAACACGGTAGCGACTGTAAATGAATCCAGAAAAAACAATAAACAATATCAAGCCAATGGAGGCGGACCATATTATTACACGTTGCTTTTTGCTTTCTGCTTCGGCTATTGCGTTTTGCTTTTCTTGTTCTAAAAGTAGTTGCTGTTCTTTTCTCTCAAATTCCATACGAGATTCTTCTTGCACTAATTTTTTTGCTCCTTCAACATCGGTTATTTTATCTTTTTCGGCTACGTATCTTTTATAATAATAGAGAGACTTTTCAAAATCTTTAAGATTTAAATAATTGCCGCTTAAGTATTCGCTAGCATTTTGTTTTTGCTCTGCATCGTTAATGCTATCCGCTAAGGCAAGAGCTCGCAATGCATATTGATTCGAAAGTGTCAGGTTGTTTTGAAGCCGAAAATGCTTGGATAAGTTATTGAATGCGCTAGCTATTCCAGGTTTGCTATTTAACGATTTGTATGTTTCTAATGAGGAATTCAAATAGGTAAGTGCTTTATCGAAATTATTCAATGACCAATAAATGTTTCCAATATTACTATTCACTAAAGCAACCATATCTTTATCATCGGCAGCTTTTAATATTTCAAGTGCTTTAGAATATTTTTCGAGTGCGATGGTAAAATTGCGCTTTCCTTTTTCATTATCTGATTCAGCTTCGCCCTTTAGCACATAGATGTTGGCAATGTTGTTCAGCATTCTGGCAACTTCAAACATGTCGCCTAAGCTTTCCTGAATAGATAAGGCTTTTTGATAATACTCCATTGCCTTGTCGTACTCCTTCAAATTTTGATAGGCGTTTCCAATGTTGTTATAAGTTTTTGCTAAATGATAAGATTCATATTTTAAGGATTCAAATATTTTTAATGCTTTAAATCCATTATCGATAGCCATATAATAATCAGGAAGATCTATGTATGCGCTTGCCATGTTGTTGTAGGACAATGCCATCCCAAAGGAATCGCGAATGGCAGTTTTCAGCGCTAATGATTTGGTATGATATTCAATAGCCCTCTTTTTATTTCCAAGCCTGTCGTATGCATTTCCCATATTGGTATAGGAGGCGGAAATATCTTTTTTGTTTTCTAACTCTTTGCGGATAAGCATTGCTTTTTGATGGTACTCTAATGCCTCGTTTGCTTTGCCTGAATTATAAAAAGCAACACCAATATTGTTTAAGGCTTGTGCTTCGCCTTTTCTATAATTAATTTGTTTAGCTAGTTTTAGAATGCGTAAGCCAATAACGATAGCATCTTCGTTGCTTTCTACATCGCGAGAAATTTTATTAAGCGAATCAACTTTTAAAGAATTATCAGGCAAGGAAACAAATAAAGACTCAATGTTTTGTTTTGCAGATTGAGCTTTTAAAGTATTAGAATTGTGGTTCCCAATAAAGAAAAAAAAGAAAAGGATTGAAGAATATGTATATAGCCTAATCATTGCCCAATGTGTAGGGCAAATTTAAGGTTTTAAGCGAGAGAGCGGAACTATCTAGAAATGACAATTTTAGTATTTAATATTCCGTTTTCTGATTTTATTTTTAACAAATAAACACCATTTGATATTTCAGGAATAGTTACGGATATTTTTTTTGTAGATCCTACAGAGCTGTAAATAACTTCTCCTATCATAGAGTATACGGTTATGCTTTGTACAGAGATATTATTACAGAATACCTCAAAAGTTCCGGTGTTTGGATTAGGAGAAATAATTATAGATTCTAAAATCGGGTTTTCGATTACGGTTACTGGTCCAATTGTTTTTTCTGAAGAGTTGGACTTTGATGATTTTACAGAAGTGGCCATCGGATTAGGATTTTTTGTTGTAGCAACACAAGGCTGTGCTGGCACAGCAACAATTCGATAACGCGCACTATCGGTGGGTGCTGTTAAGTCGGTATATTGATTTGCTAGCGTAAATAGTACAGAACCAATTTTTGTCCAATTGTTTGTGTTATTGCCATCTCTCCAAATATCATAATCAGCAAATGAAAAACCCTGATAGTCTGACCAAACAAGATCAAACGTAGAAGGAGGAGTAAAAGCTGGTGTTAATTGGTGTATAGTAATATGTGTGCTGCTTAAGGCGCTTTCGATTCCGCATGTATCTATAGCAGAAATTGCATATTCATATGCTTGAATTTTTGGATTTACTCCGTTTGTAGTATCAGCAAAAATTGAAAGATTACTAAATGGAACAGAAGCAATATGCGTCATTACTGCAGATATATTTCTGTAGATTCGGAAGCTATCTATTCCAGCTGTTATTGGTTTTTCCCAAACGATTCTGTTTCGGTCGTGTGTAATTGTATCAACGGTAACCACACAAATCGATACTGGAGGTAGCAAGGAAGTAATGGTAAAACTTGCAGAAGCGGTGCAACTATTTGCATCAGTAAGCAAAACAGAATACGAGCCAGCAGTTAATCCAGAAATATCCTGAGTGGTTGCATTATTAGACCATGAGTAAGAGTAAGGAATAGTTCCGCCAGTAGGAGCTATGTCAATCAGTCCTTTGTTACCACCGTAACAAGAAACATTTACATTATTGTTTGCAATGTTTAATGCTGCTGGTTGAGAAATGGCAACTGTATTTGTGCTAGAGCAGGATGTGGCATCGGAAACAGTAATTGTGTAATTACCTGCAACCAGGTTACTAATCGCGCTAGTGCTTCCGCCATTTGACCAGGAATAAGTATAGGGAGATAATCCGTTCGATACACTTACGGATGCTTGTCCATTAGCAAAGCTATTACACGTAACATTTACTTTAGAAACAGTGCTTGAAAGATTTAGTTCATAGGCAGTGAAAGGGGCACTTATTTGTGCAGGGACAGGAATAGTAACGCTGATTCCACTTTTAGAGGCAATGCTTCCAGCCGAGTTAGATATTGATGTTACAGTAGTTTCTGTTCCTCCGCCATTTGTTTGATGACAAGTTCCGATATTAAGTAAAGAGTCTGTTTTTATAAGATACATATTTATGTCTATGCCACCTGAATATGGAAAGCTATTTGTTTGTGATAAAATAGCGTAACCATTATCGTGGGTGCGTTGCATTGCCCAGGAATTGTTTTCGCTATTAGTGCCACCAAATGTTTTAGACCATTGCATGGTTCCGTTAAGAGAAGTCTTTATTACATAAACGTCTTCTCCTCCTTTACCAAAAGATCCAGTACCTCCTAAAAAAACATATCCGTTATACGTTTCATGAACATCGTAAAATGATTCATCTAAGCCACCGCCATAGATTTTAGACCAAGAAGTATTTCCAGAGGCGTCAAGTTTTACTACATAGCCGTCATAATTTGCAGCACCAAAGCTTTTAGTTTTTCCTACTACAATAAAACCACCATCCGAAGTTTGTTTTGTTCTATATCCATAGTCAGGCAATGCACCGCCTATCGCTTTATCCCAGACAATTGTTCCAGTTGAATTAACATATAGAACATATACTTTATAGTTTGGAGGAGACCCCGTATATCCAGTTAATAGATAACCTCCTGTATTACTAAGTTCCAAAGAATAAATACCTTCAAGAGAAGCAGTGCCATATTTTTTTGTCCAGGCAGTATCGCCACTGGCAAATATTTTTACCAGCATAGCATCTTGTCCGATTGTTCCTCCAAGGATATAGCCGCCATCCGCAGTTTGTTTCACTCCCCATGCTGCTTCAGATCCTGAGCCACCATACGTTCTTTTCCAAGAAGAGTTGCCATCTGCACTTACTCTTATGGCAAACATATCATTGCTTCCTGTGCCATAGCTTTGAGTTTGACCTGCAACTATTATATCTCCGCTTGAATTTACTGCTAACGCATTTGCTCCGTCATAAGCTGATCCGCCCCATACTTCTGACCAAACTATATTTCCAATGGTGTCGGTTTTTGTAACGAAAATATCTGAACTTCCAGATCCAAAGCTTTGTGTTGCTCCACATAAAATATAGCCCCAATCGTTTGTTTGATCAATGCCGTTATATATAAATTCACCACCTCCGCTAGTGCTTCCATACACTTTTTGAAACGAAAGTGTTCCTGGAGCAATATTGTCCCATCTTTGAATATACCAGCTGATATAACCTGCTGCATAAAGCTGCCCCTTGTATACTGCAAGAGTAAGTACGGTGTTGCCTAATCCGCCATCAACATCGTTCCATGTTGTGCCATTCCAGCGTGCAATTTTACTTGCCGAAGACCCTCCGGCAGTATTAAAAGCTCCGCCCACGTACAGCTCATTGTTATAGACCGCAAAGCAATTTGCATCGCTGCTTAATCCGACACCTAGTGCAGACCAGGTGGTTCCATTCCATTTAGCAATTCTACTCGCAGGAGATCCGCCAGCGTTTGCAAACCTTCCACCAGCATATAAATCATTGTTATAGATGCCGAGTCCGCTTACCCAATTATCCATTCCGGTTCCAAGGGCTGACCAAGTAGTACCATTCCATTTTGCAATGTAGTTTGCAGCGCTACCTCCCGCTGTAATAAAGTCGCCACCAGCATAGAGTGCTCCATTAAAAACAATAAGTGAATTCACTTTTGCATTCATTCCAGTCCCTACTGTTGTCCAAGATGTGCCGTTCCATTTGGCAATGTAATTTGCAGTTGCTCCACCAGCCATAGTAAAACTTCCGCCAGCATAAAGCTCATTATTAAAAACAACCAGCGCATTTACTTGTCCATTGGTTCCAAGTGCTAGCGGAGACCATGCGGTACCATTCCAGCGAGCAACATTATTTGCAGGCAATCCCCCGGCAGTTGAGAATGTACCTGCAGCGTAAATGTCTCCATTAAAATTAGTGATTGCAAATACATCTCCATTCAAACCAGTTCCAAGAGTAGTATAAGAGCTGCCATCCTATCTAGTAATGTAGTTGCCAGGAGAAATAAAATCCCCGCCAATATAAAGAGAGTTGGTGGCGTTGTCAGTATATAAAGCATAAATAGGATCTCCAAAAACATTGTTCCCAGTTAGTTTACTCCAATACTGCGAATGTGAAGTATTAATTAGTAAGAGACTGAAGAGGTAAAAAAAATATTTTTTCATTTTTAAGAAATAGGGTAGAGAAATATTTTTTAAATTATTTCTATATTGATTTTCAGAAGCAGAAAGTATTAATTAAGAATCATCTTTTTAGGGAAGGTGTTTTCTTCGGTGGTTATATGAATTATATAAATGCCTTTTGGTTGATTACGTAAATCTATTTTTTGAGTGCTAGTTTTTGTGAACTCAATTTTTTTAATCTCCTCTCCCAGCGCATTAATAATTTTCACTTCATACGCCAATCCTTTTTTGTTAAGAATTGTAAATTCTCCATTTGAAGGATTTGGGAAAATGCTAATTAAACTATTTGCTGTTATTTCAGAAACAGAGGAGCCTGGGCTAGTGGGTCTTTCAGAAGAATTTGACTTAGAAGACTTTACTGAAGTAGCTTGTGGAACAGGATTTTTAATAGTAGCAATACAATCTCCTCCTACATGGTCAACGTCAACATGATACGAAACAGTATCGCCAGTTTGAGGAACAGCAATATCCGTGTATGTTGTAAACGATGAAGGTAAAGCAGCAAGAAACTCCCACGCGCCATTTGTACTATCCTTTCGGTAAATATTATAATATGCAAAAGAAAATCCTACATGTGCATCCCAAATAAGCGTGGTGGTAGTTGGCGTGCTTGATTGAACTGACAGGTGAATAGTTTTATGTTCCGAACTTAAAGGGCTTTCAGTTCCACATAAATCTAACATGGAAATTTTGTAGCGTGCCCATTTTATTGAAGGATCAGAAATGACATCGTAATAGGTACTTACATTTAAGTATGGGGAGTAGGCAATTTTTTGGAATATTCCTTGAGAAGAAGATTCTCTGTAAATATTAAATCCTGCAATTGCAGCGCTCACAGGTTTTTCCCAAACCACAATATTTTTATTGGAGATTGTGTCAACAGTGGTGATGCAAATTGGTTTTATAGGAGGAAGCACCGGTGTTACAGTAGAAACTAATACGCTTTTGCATCCACTAACATCTGTAACAACTACCCCATAGTTTCCAGCTGTAGCACTCAAAAGATTTTGAGTAGTATTTCCATTATTCCATAAATAAGTGCTAATTAAATTTGCGTTTTGTGGTTCAATTAAAACAAATCCATTCCCACCGCAACTTACTCCTGCAATAGTATCAATACTAACAACAGGCCCTCCGCTGTCTTGCACTGCTAAGAGCGTAGAGTCTTTACAACCTTTAAAATCTGTAATATTTATTTTATAAAATCCAGCACTAAGACCGGCTTTTGCTGGAGTAGTTCCGCCAATTGCCCATAAGTAGGAATAAGGTGAGGTGCCTCCGCTTACTAACATTGCTGCATATCCATTTGAGGCAGTACATCCAGAGTTAATTACATTTGAATTTAATGTCAACTTAGAAGGCTGAGTTACAAAAATGCTTTTTATTCCAGCGCAATTTGCTGCATCAGTTACTTTAACTTCGTATGGGCCATATGATAAATTTGAAACGTCCTGCGTAGTTGCTCCATTGCTCCAGAGATAAGTATAAGGTGTTGCGCCTCCTGTTACTGCAATATCGATAGAGCCATTTGATTTTCCAAAACAAGAAATTGCAGTTACAGAATTTGTAGTTATTGCGGGTCCATTCGAAGAAGTAATTAGCGCATCAGCAAAACCAAAACATCCATTACCATCTGTAACGTTGGCCCTGTAGGTGCCAGCATTTAAACCGGTAATAGAAGTGTTAGTGCTTCCGGTAGTCCACAAATATGAAAAAGGAGGAATAGCGCCCGGTCCACTTACAGAAACGGTAGCGGCTCCACTTTTAGCTCCGCAAGAAGTGGGAGTAACAGATGCAGTTGCCGGAATTGGCAATGGCTGACCTATTGAAGCAGTATCTAGTAAAGTGCATTTTAGGGAATCAGTGATTAATACACTATAGGTGCCAGCACATAGATTGGACGCAGCTGAAGTTGTGGCGCTGCTGGGTTGCCATAAATAGGTGTAAGCTCCAGTTCCTCCTTTGGACGCAGCAGAGGCAAATCCTGTGCAAAGTCCAAAACAAGTAGCACTATTATTTGTAATTGTTGAAGAAAGAGTTATTGGTTGCGTGATAGTTACATATGCAGTATCAGCATCTCCACAAGTATCAGATGCTGTTACAATTACTGAATAGCTTCCGGGTAATAATCCGCTTACTGAATTGCCTGTATAATTAAGCGGAGACCAGTTATAGCTATAAGGTGGATTTCCACCAGATGGGGATAAATTTATTTTGCCATTACCAAGACCAAAACAAGTTACATTCTGTTGATTTGCATTAGCAGCTATTTTTTTAGGTTGAGCAATTGCATGCGTTTCATTTAAAACACAGCCTTTATTATCTGTAATTGTTAATGAATAACTTCCCGCAATAAGTGAGTCAATAAATGAGTTGGTACTTCCTGTGCTCCATAAATAGGTATGGGGCCACGTTCCACCTGTACTACTGGTATATATTTGTCCGTTATAGGCTCCAATGCAAGTGGCAGAGTAACTGCTAACCCCTGATGCAAGTGGGCTTGGCGGAAACAAAGTAACACTACCAATAGATTTACACCCTGAAAGATTAGAAACAGTAACAAAATGTGTTCCACCTTTTAAACCAGTTGCTAATGAAGTAGTTTGCGCGGGAGTAGTGTTCCATAAAAAATTGAAAGGAGGAACTCCTCCGGAGGCAGTAACGATAGCGGTGCCATTAGAAGAATAACTACAACTACCTGGTGTTGTAGTAAATGTTAAAGCAGGTGTACCAAGATCGCTAACAGCAACTTTTGTAGAATCTTTGCAGCCGTTACCGTCTGTTACAGTTACAGCGTATATTCCGGCAGCTAGAGCAGTTATGGTATCTTTAATTAGTCCACCTTGCCATAAATAACTGTATGGTTGTGTCCCACCAAAAACAGTAACAGAAGCCCATCCAGTTGAGGATCCACAAGTAGAGTATCCTGTATCTTTTTGCAAAAAGATCGAGTTAGGCTGTCCAACCCATTGCGACCCCATGATGGAACACCCATTTACATCTGCAATAGTTACATTGAAGCTGTTTGAGTATAAGCTATCAATAGTTGGTGCATTTGGGTAAACTCTAGGAGGTCCGATAGGACTACCTCCCACTGACCATGCATAACTATAAGGTGAAGTTCCTCCAGATACAACTGCAGATAACAATCCATTATTTAAGCCATAGCAACTTACATCCGTTGGAATCATATTTACTGTTAATGGTGCAGCAACTGCAACATATACAGAACTTGAAATTGAAGTTCCTGAACATTTTACAATACATCGGAAGTAGCTTGACTGCTGAATGGTTAAATAATAGGCTTTCGTTGTAGCACCAAACATATCTGCCCATGTAGTTCCGTTGGTAGATTTTTGCCATTGAAAGGTTTGTCCTTGTCCATTTGGATTGCCATTTAAGGAAAGATAAAATGGTGTGTTGATGTTACACACAGTGGTTTTAGTTGCTACAGCCGTTCCTGCAATAGGAGGATTGTTACAAGCAGGAGGTTGTGCAATGGTAATGTTATAATCTTCTGTTTCCCCATAGCTAAATGTTGAGCAATAATCGCTAGATATCATATTGTAGTTATAGCTGCAACGAATTCGTAATCTAGTTGTACCCGTAGATGCTGCTGAGGGAATAGTGATATATGCTACTAATAATTCTTTTGAAGGACTTGTCGAGGCGTAAACAAATTCATAGGCATCTGCAAAGTCACCATCTTTGTTGTAATCAATCCAAACTCCAAATCCTTGTGGAAACCCAGCGCCTGACTGCATGCTGATTGCATAAGCGCCTCCTTTATCTATGGTTGTAGTTGTGGTAAGATCATAGATGTAATTATTTGCATTCCCATTACAACCAGATTTTAATTTACTTAAGGTGTTAAATGAAAAATTCTCTATGTAGTCGTTTGAGCTGCATAGGTTTGTGTACGAAGGAATACAATACTGAGCCGAAGCGCTTGCGATTATTCCTAGTGATAGCAAGAGGAATATATAGATGTTTTTAGTCGAAAATTTATTTTTTGAAATAATAGAAAAGAATAATTGCATGTAATTAGGATTTAGGTCGCAAATTTAACAAAAATGATTAGAATAATATATAAAAAAACAGGAGGGAAAATCGAGCATCAACCAACGAGTATCCCAAGTTGAAGTAGAATGTAGGCGATTTTCAGGCTTTGGTTATCAATTACATTTTTGTTGACGTCAAATTTTAAAGAGTCGTCATCGCCAATAAAAAAACTAATGGCTGCACCTTTTTTAGCTAGACCTTCGCGCTCTGCAACAAGCAAAATAGATTTGCCTTTTATTTTTTCAGAAATTAATTTAAGCTCTGTGCTTTTTCCGGCAGGAATAAATATCATATTACATAGTAGCGCATCGCTGGTAGATGAAACACTAATTACCACTATTTGTTTTCCCTTAACTTTTTTGTTTTTTGCAAGCGTATGTAATTCGGTTTTTATAGGCGAATCGCCAACGACACCTATTATAAAATCACCTTCTGTAGTAGGCCATTCAACATATTTCATGAAGTTATATAAGAACAAGGTGTATGCTTTGGGATCAATATCTTGAGAATGCACATTGGTAGTCTGAATCGAAAAAAGAATCGAAAAAGTAGCTAACAAAATATTATATTTTATAAATCGACTCATTGATTTTTTGGAGCAGGTTTTAGCGCATAAGTTATTTTAAACAACAGCTCCCGCGAAGGCCCTGGCAGCGGAGCGTGATAGCCGTTATAAGGCTGAATAAATGTGTATTTAGAATCTAAAATATCGTAGCAACCAAGCCCTATTGTTAATCCCCTTTTTAAGTTTGTAATGTTAAAGTATAAGTTAGCTAGTAAAAGTCCAGGAAGTTTTTCAATAACTGAATTGCCAGCGGTATCAACACTAGTGTATGCATACCGATCTCCAATGTATGAAAGGGAAGGACTCACGCTAAAATATTTCCCCAACTTAATATATAAGCTAAGATTGGCTTTATGGTTAGGGAAGGCTAACAGTGCAGCAGTATTTTCAGGTACTTCATAATCTGCTATTTTATTTTTTCCTGCCACCGAATAGTAAGAGTAATTGAAAATTAGATAGCCCCATTTGTCGCGCATTCTATACTCTAACTCTAAGCCTTGACTTCCAGCGCCTCCAAAATTTTTGTAGTTATCTGTTTGTAGGGAATCATCAAAGAAGTAAACAATAGGGTCTTTAGTGGTAATATCAAAAAAGTTTATTGTTAACAAGGATTTTCTTGTGAGTTGATACCCAGCCTCTAATTCTAGTACTTGCGTAAGCTCTGGCTTAATTTCGGTGCTAAGATTTATATTTTCTATAGTTGGAGCTCGGAATGAATTACTGTAAAGAATTTTGAAGTGAGTCTTTTTTATTTTTTTTGTTAATCCAATTCTTGGAACAAAAGCAGAGCCGTATACATTATGATTGTCTAAGCGTGCGCCAGCAATAATATTTACATAGCGGGTTTTTGCAAGTCCTTGAAAGAAATAGGCTTGATTGAGGTAGCTCACTTCTTTTTCTCCATTTGAAAAATAACTACTATCTACATTATCAATTGCTTTATCCGCAAACACTTCAGCGCCAGCAATAAAATTTATTTTACGAGTTAAATTATACGAGGCCGTAACATTTCCTGTATAGCGAGTAGTAGTTTTACTGTAATCTGGGAAAATTGAATCCAATTCCCAAACAGTTTCCCAGGGCCGTTGGTACTTCATGTTGAACTTGGGCGTTATAGTAAGTTTTTTATGTTTTCCAATTTCGGCAACATATTTCAGCTCCGTAAAATGCGATGTAAAATTTACAGGGTATTGACTCGGATAAATATTATCATACCCATCCTGAGATGTTGTGTTGTATAGGTCCATTATCCATCTTGCACTAAAACCCTTATACGAAAGTCCCAAATTTGTATGTGTATTATTTAGCTGAGAGTTCTTAGACATGTCGTAGGAATTTCCATAGAAATCGTTAAATGTTTGATCGCTTCGGTTGCCGCTCCCAAGAAATATACCTAATGAAAACTGAAAATCTTTGTTTTGTTTGCCGGCAGACAAGTTAATGTTTCTTCTTCCCATTACATTTTGCATTTGTCCGGCTGTAGCAGAAATAGTCATACCCGGATTATCCAAAGCGCTTTTGGTTATGATATTTATAACTCCATACTCAGCATACCCACCATAAATAGCTGAGCCTGGTCCTCGTACCACTTCAATTTTTTTTATCTGGTCAATTGGAAAGTGATTGCCAAAGGAGGTAATTCCAAATAATAAATCATTTATTTGTTGTCCATCTATTAAGATTAATATTTTTCCTTCGTGCGCCCAAAGCCCCCGAGTGCCAATTCCTACCACTCCATCCACATCAACTCCACAATCGATTCCTGGTACTAGGCGGAGTACATCAATCAAATCTCGGGCTCCAGAATTTTGTATTTCTTCATCGGTAATAAGTGTAACAATGCCCGGAGATTCGCGAGCTGTCATAGGTCGTTTAGAAGCAGCAAGAATCAAAGAATTAATAAGCTCTTCCAGTTCTGAAGGAACGCCATGTGCTTTTAAGTTCAAAAGCTGTTCCAAAGACATGTCGTAGAAATCAATTGAATCCTTAGGGGAAGTACTGTTTTGCTGAAACGCTTCTTTTTCAAAAAGAAGGAACAGAAATAATATCATGAAAAGGTGTTTCATTTAATAGAGGAGTCAAATATAAGAATTAATAGGAATTTATTGGCTAATCACTTCCCCATCGTGTAGGGTGATAATTCGGTCTGTTTTGTTTGCAAAATCCATATCGTGCGTAACGATGAGTATGGATTGATTAAAATTCTCTTTTAATTCCTTGAGGATGTCAAATACGTTTCTTGAATTTTTAGAATCCAGATTCCCTGTAGGCTCATCTCCCATAATTATTTTTGGGTCATTAATCAATGCCCTTGCAATTGCTACTCGCTGTTGTTGTCCTCCAGAAAGTTTATTTGTCAATTTCATGGCTTGATCTTCCAGTCCAAGGATTTTCAACTTATCCATTGCTCGTTCATCAATTTCCTCTTGAGAATATTTCCCGAGTTTAATGGCAGGCAAGGCCACATTTTCTAACACAGTAAACTCAGGAAGCAAATAATGAAACTGAAAGACAAAACCAATTTTTTCATTTCGTATGGCAGCCAATTCATTTTTACTTTTTAAACTTAAATCATCACCGTCAAAATAGATATGTCCATTGTAATCAGTATCCAATGTGCTCAGCACATATAGTAAAGTTGATTTTCCACTCCCGGATGCGCCTACGATGGATGCAAATTCTCCTTGTTTTATACTTATATTTATATTTTTTAATGCCTGAAATTCTACCGGGTCATGAAAAAACTTATTGAGGTTTTTAGATTCTATGATATTTTTTCCGGCACTCATTTTGATCGTATAATTTCGATGGCATCTACTTTAGAGGCTTTGCGAGCCGGAATGTACCCTGCAATGGCAGTGACAACTAGCGCAAAAAAATATGCGAAAATGAAAAACAGGGGGGAGGAATTAAATTGTAAGTATTCCATGGATACAAATCCTTTGATGTTGAGTTTTATGGAACCAACTAGCTGTTGTAGAGCAAAACCAAGCAGCAACCCTAAAGCACCGCCAACAATACCAATTAATAGTGATTCGGTCAAAAATATTTTTACAATGTCTTTATCTTTATATCCTACTGCTTTCAAGATAGCGATGTCGGGCATTTTTTCATAAATGATCATCATCAGAATATTAAAAATTCCAAAACCAGAAACAATAAGAATGGAAACTATTACTAGGTAAGTAATCATATTTTGCACTTTAAATATTCCAAAAATACTTGCATTTGCCTCTTTCCAGTCTAGTGCTCGATAGCCAAATTTTTTCTGATATTCTTTTGCAAGTTCTTCTGCCTTGTCAATATTTTTAAGTTTAATATTTATATCAGTAATGTACGAGCCGTCAACTCGCAAAAACTTTTGAGCATTTCTTAAATTTATAAACGCTCTGGTTTTATCTACTTCGGTAAGTCCGCTACGGTTTATGCCAACCACTTTCATTTCCAAGGTCACTCCTGCAGGAGAAATCACATTTAGGTTATCGCCTATTTTGGCACCTAATAATTCTGCCAGACCTTGACCTAGGATAATTCCATTAGGAATGGTTTGTAGTTTTATAATATCCCCTTCAACATTGTTTTTCTGAACATTGAAAAGAATATTCTCTTTTACAATATCAACCCCTGATATCCGACCGCTCATCTGAGCAACCCCTAATTTAAATATGGCCTGAGAGCCTAAAAAAGGAGATATGCCGATTACATTTTTATCTTTTTCTAAGATTTCAATAATTTGTTTTCCATTTCTGATTTTAGCTTGTTCCTCTTTGGGTTTTTGATTGCTAATAAATAGTTGATAGCCTTCCAATGAATCAATTTGAGATAAAATGCTTTTTCTATCTTTTTTCGCTTCGTTAAAAAGCCGGATGTTTGCCGTAGTGTTTACGGTTTGCTCAATAAACGTTACTTGAAAGCCCGACATTAATCCTGCTTGAAATATAAAAATGGCGATACCAAACATAACGCCCAGCATAGCTACCAGCGTTTGCCTTTTTTTAGCAACCAAATGCCGGAGTGATATTTTCAGTAATGGAGATTTTATAAAATGCATACTAATGCAATTCTGTTATTAAACGAGGAGAAGCTGTTACGGCTTTATCAATTCTGTTTTTTCTTCAATGCCACTAATAATTTCAACAAACTCAAGATCTTCAACTCCTTTTTGTATTGCCACCGTATCTTTTTCTGATTTTCTGATTACGCGCTTTCCTTCTAATAAATATTCGCGTGGAATTACCAATGCGCCCTTTTTTATTTGAATAATTATGTTTGCTTCTACCGACATGCCTGAAAAAATATTTATTGATTTTTCTAATGCAATTGATGCAACTACTCTAGATGTTTTATTTAATTGATTTATACGAGGATATATTTCTTTAATTTTTCCGCTAAAAAATTTATCAGCATATGCATCAATGGAATAGATAATGTCTTGATTGGTTCTTAAGTAAGATACATCGGTTTCGTCAACGCTTAACTCCACCTCAAACGTATTGCCATCCCCAACTTCCATTAGCATCAGCATGTTATTTACCAATTCTCCTTCCTTTGGCACGATGTCATATACTTTCCCGTTTAACACCGAAGCAATCACATAATCATTCCGGTTGGACGTTTGTGCTTCGAATTGTAGCTTTGCATTTTCCAATTCTGTATTAAGTCTGTCACGTGTGCTGATTAAAGCGCTAAATGCTTTTTGAAAATTTTGCTTTGAAATTTCGTACAATGTTTTAGCCTGATCTTGTTGCATCTTGGAAGCGGCATTTTCTTTTGCTAGGTTTATGTAGCGAGTGTAATTGAGTGAGTCGAGCTCAAATTTAGATTTAGCCGATTTCACATCCTCTTTAATTGCAGAAAGTATAGGAGAGTTTTCGCCAGAATTTTTTAATGCTAGCTCATATTGATTTTTAGCAATCTCAACATTCTTCTCGCTCACTTCACTTTTTATGGTGAGCAGGGGTTGACCGATTTTTACAGAATCGCCCACTTTTACATGAATTTTTTCTACATATCCCGGAAGCTTGGCAAATACTTTATAATCGTTTGTTGGATATATTTTGCCGGATGCATAAATTGCCTGCGTTATATCTCTTTTAGTGGGGGTAGTTGTTTCACTTTTCTTTCCACATGAGAAAAAAAACAGTAGAACACTTATTGCGATAATACTTTTCATTGCTTGCCTATTTTTCCAAGATGTGTGTTTTGAAAGCTATCGGAATATTTTAACCCATATCCTAAAATTTTATCAAGGGAGGAGTGGGAGTGTAAAATGATTCCTGCAAATTGTAATTCGCGAGATTGAAAATAAACTCCTGTAAGCAGTATTGCAATAGCCGTTCCTTTATGATGAGCGAGGTTATAAGCGAAAGCCCCCAATTTAGTGTTTGCCAAATATCCCAGCATACTTATATCAGCTGCTAAAATAAATATCCCATACCAGCTCCAAGAAAATCCCATTAAATGAAATGCAAATAACGAAAGCAGAAATTGTGCAAGCTCCTCTATTTTAATTATTGTTTTCATTTTAATGAATTTCTATATACTTCTTTTGGAGTGAAAAATTTCAGAATTGGAATAATAAGAGGCAAATACATTAACCCGGAAAATAATTTGTGATGAGTTAATATTTTAATTGCTCTTGCTTTTCGCTCGTATGCCATCAGGTACATTACAGGTACAAGAATCAGAGTAATTAATGTAGCAAAGCCTAGCCCAAATATCATAGTCCAGGAGAGGGGCCCCCAGAACGCTACGCTATCTCCGCCAAAAAATATGTGCGGATTTAATTCGGTAAACATGGTTACAAAGTCAATATTCATTCCAACGGCCAGGGGAATTAAACCAAGAATAGCTGCAAAAGCAGTAAGGATAACAGGAGTCATTCTTGTTTTTCCACCTTCAATAATTGCTTCACGAACTGGCATGCCTTGTTCTAGCATTAAGTCTGTGAACTCAATAAGCAGAATTCCATTTCGTACAACAATGCCTGCAAGCGCAACAACTCCAATACCGGTCATTACAATAGACACGTCCATTCCAAAAATGGCAACTCCTAAGAGAACACCTATGACGCTGAACACGATTTCTGAAATAATAATAATAGGTTTACTTACAGAATTAAATTGCATTACAAGAATTATTAATATCAGCATAATTGATGTCAGTAGAGCGCCTCCTAAAAATTTACCTGTTTCGATTTGTTCTTCTTGTGCTCCTACCATGGCTACTGATAGGCCCTCTGGTGCTTTGTATTTTTCTACTTCTTTCTGCACTTTGAAGGCTACTTCATTTTCCGTCCCTTGAACTAGCACGTTGGATGAAAGAGTGATAACTCGTTTCTGATCTTTTCTTTTTATTCCTCCATATGTATTTTCATAGCGAATATCCGCAAAAGAGGAAAGGGGCACCTGTCTAATCATTCCGTTCATAGCCATATCACGGTAAACGATGGTAAGATTTTTTAGTGCATCAATGTTATTTCGCTGTTCGGGCTTAAAGCGCACTTGGATTGGATACTCATCGTCCAAATCGCGGTATTTAGAAGTTTGAGATTGTCCGAAAACTGCGTTGCGAATTTCCATTCCGATTTGTCCTATGGAAATACCCTCACGGTTTGCGCGTTCGCGATCAATATCAAAAACAATTTCTGGTTTGGTATCTTGAAAGTCGGATTTTAATTCTTCCACACCTTCTATGCGCAGGCTGTCCAAATATCTTTTTACTTCTTTTGATGTTTTAGCCATCAATGTTAAATCGTCACCGGAAATTTCCACCGTGATAGGTTTAGGCTGTGGAGGCCCTGCTTGTTCTTGTGCTACGCTAATCTCTGCACCAGGAATTCCTTGTACCGCTTTTCGAATGCGAGGGAGATAGCTAGCTGTGGATTCCCCGTTTCTATCAGCAAAGGGAACAAATGCTATTTGAACTTTCCCACGGTTGGGATATTGCCCCTGATCCTGATCCTGTGGATCGGTTACTGCAATAGTCACGTTAGAAATCATGGAGGACACGATTGGATTTTCTTTTCCTCCCGGATATAAAACAGAATTTACTTTTTTCTCTACTATCTTCATTACACTATCTGTGTACGATGGGTCTGTTCCAACAGGTAGCGTAACATATACAAATGCAAAGTTTGGCTCACCGCTAGGAAAAAAGGTGGGCGCTTTTCCGCGAACTGTTATAAGAAATATGGAAAAGAAAAATAAACCAACTGTAATGAACATACATGTCCAAGGTCGGTTCAGTGACCACTCTAATGCTTTTTTGTATCGCTCTATGATTGCAGGCCATATTCTGTTTTGAAATTTTTTTACCCATCCCTCAAGAACAAACTTGTATAACAGGTGTAGTAAAAGAAGTGTTATTATGAAATTAGCCATCCCCCAATTTCCAAACACATAAAATATCAGCGCTAAGGAAATAAATATGACGGATACAATCTTTGTTCCACGAGTCCATTTAGAGGCATTTGCATCTTTTTCTTCATGAGGCTTCATAAACGTAACAGCAAAAACAGGATTCATTATGTAGGCAACTACCAACGAAGCAAGCAGTGTTATGATGAGTGTAATGGGAAGAAAGAACATAAACTCACCAATGGTTCCCTCCCAAAATGCAAGGGGAATAAAAGGGCATAGCGTGGTTAAGGTTCCGGAAAGTACAGGAAGAAACACTTCTCCGGCAGCCATTTTAGCGGCTTCTTTTATACTTCTTTTTCCGTTTCCAAAAAGACGGTGTGTGTTTTCTATAACTACTATGGCATCATCCACCACAATACCCAGTGCCAGCAGTAAACCAAAAAGCACAATCATGTTCATAGTAAAACCAATAGAGGGCATTACTAAGAATGCCAGAAACATAGAAAGTGGAACCGAGAGTGCTACGAAAATCGCGTTGGTAGCTCCCATGAAAAACATCAAAATAATAGTTACCAAAATAAAACCAATTACGATTGTATTTATTAAATCATGAAGCGTAGTTCTGGTTTGGGTACTTTGATCTCCAGTAAGTATTACGTGCAAATCTTTTGGAAAATCTTTTTTTTGCATTTCCTCAGTCAGCACACGAATTTTGTCCGATGCTTCAATTAAATTAGCCCCCGCACGTTTTACTACGCTGAGCGTGATAACATTTTTTCCTGCCAGTCTAGCATAACTTTTTTGGTCTTCAAAAGTATCTTTTACATCAGCAAGCTCTTTTAAATAAATGGAAGCTCCATTTGGAGATTTGATAATTAGGTTGCGTAGTTCATCTACTTTTTTAAATTCTTTTTTAACATTAATGGTTCGCTCCATGCCATCCATTTTTACGGTTCCTCCCGAAATGGTCATGTTCTCATAACCGATGGAGCGCTCAATATCTCCAATCGATATTTGGGCTGCCTGTGCTTTAAACATATCCACATTCACTTGAATTTCTCGGTCAAGCGCACCAATCATGTCTACACGGGTTATCTCTTTTAGTGACTCAATCCGATCTTTTAATTTATCAGCATACCCTTTTAATCGGTTTAAATCAAAATCGCCCGAAACATTCACGTACATGATGGGTAGTTCAGAAAAATTAATGTCCATTACGTTTGGAGGTGCAGGTAAATCTCTAGGTAAATCTTGTGCTCGGGCTTTGTCCACAGCATCTTTTACTTTTTGCTTGGCAACGTCAATTTTTACATCGGTATTAAACTCAACAATTACATTGGAATAATCCTGATAGGAGTTACTGGTAATCTTTTTAACTCCCGAAATAGATTTCATCTGTTTTTCGAGTGGCTTGGTTACCAAGTTCTCCATATTCTCAGGAGAGGTGCCTGGATAAACGGTGCTCACAAATATCTGAGGAAGAACAATTTCCGGAAAACTTTCCTTCGGCATATTGTTAAAGGACATCAATCCCGCAAAGGTGATGATGATGGTAAATACGTAAATACTGGTTCTGTTATTTATCGACCAGGTACTAGGCTTAAATTCTTTGAATATATCTTTCATACAAACAGTAGGTTAACTTTTAAATTAAAATTTTACAGCATCTCCTTCATTCAATTCCTGATACCCTTTTGAGATAAATTGATCTCCCTCTTTTAACCCCTCTAGAATTTCTGCATTGCCATTATACGTGCGGCCTACGATTACTTTTACTTTTTTTACTTTGTTGTTTTCTGATATAAAAATAAAATTCCCTTCCTGTGCTTTTTGAATAGCTCCTACGGGAACTATAAATGCTTTAGGGTTGGCGTAGTCAATAATTTTCATTACAGCAATCATATTAGGGTGGTACTCTTTTTTTCCATCAAGATTTACTGTAGCAGTAAACGTTCTGTTTAGCGGACTTATCACCTTTGCAGCGTATGAAATTTTTGTGCGAATCGTATCCATCATATCCGGAAAAATTATAATTACATCATTACCAGTTTTTACTTTAGCTAAATACGATTCACCCACTTCTCCTTTTACTTTCAAGCTCTTCATATTTACAACCCGAACTGCTGGTAGCCCAGGCATGGTAGATTGTCCAAGTTTAATGTCCACTGCATCTACTACGCCATTTATTGGAGAAATAATTTTCGACATGCGTAGCTGCTCTTGGAGCGAAGCAAGTTTATTCTCCAACGACTCCTTTTGATTTTTAGCCCCTAAAAACTGTACTTCAGTGCCAATTTGTTGATCCCAAAGATTTTTTTGCTTTTCAAAAAGTGTGTTTGCCAGTTCCAATGCATTCTGTAGCTCAGCCATTCCTTGTTGTAAAACCTTCGAATCTAATTCCGCCAACACTTGTCCAGCTTTAACTTCATCCCCAAGTCGAACGTTCACTTTGGATACGCTACCCGGTATTTCAGCATTTACCGAAACATTTTCATCGGCATCTACTTTTCCTTGCACTTCTACATAATTATTGAATAGCTGTGGTTGCATGGATATTATTTCAACAGTTCTAACTTTTTTGTTTGTACTGGTCAAAGAATCCGCATTTGCAGCTTCCGTATTGGTAGTCTCGCCACTTCCGCAAGAACTAATTAGAGCCATTAAACTAAAAAACCCCAGAGTCAAAATTTGATATTTAATTGTTTTCATAAGAGTGATTTAACTTTATTCTTTGTATATAATTATTTTATGTTCCCGTTTGCTTTGTCGTAATCTATTTTTGCAATTAATGCATCGTATAAGGCGCTGACGTAATTAGTTTGCGCTTCTTTTAACCCTGTTTCTGCACTCATTACTTCTAAGCTAGATCCTACGCCTTGCTCGTATTTCAGTTTTGCAGATTTGTAAATATTTTCCGCTAGCTCAATGTTTTTCTTTTGGATTTCCAATGCCGAGGAGGAGTTTAATAAGTTGGCTTTGGTGCTTGCAACCTCTAAGTCTATACTTTGTTGGATCATCTTCAAATTGTTTTCCGATTTGAGCATATCCAGTTTGGCTTGTTGAATGCGATGTTGATTTTGCAGTCCATCAAAAAGAGTTACGCCAATGCGTGCGCCAACCACCACCATGGGGTACCATCCTAATTTAGTATCGAAAATGTCAAACTTGCTTCTGAATGCATTTGCGTTTGCACTTCCATATAGTACCATGTTGGGTAGGTATCCCATTTTATATCGCTTGAGTTGAAGTTGGGAGATATTTTTTTGAGATTGCATAAGAGAATATTCAACCCGTTTCCCATAATCAAATTTATCAGCACTTGCCTGCGGTGTTATTTTCACTTCGGTAATTTTATCTGTCAGAACAAGTGAAGCAGATTGGTCCATACCAATTTGGAATTTCAATAAACTATTTCCCAATTCCATTAAACGACTAATTTTTTCTTTTTCAACCAGCAAATTATTGTATGCAACTGTTACTCTGTCCAAATCAATTTTTTCTACAAAGCCGTTAGTGTTTAAGGATTTGGTATCGTCCATCAATTTTTTTAATCGAACAACATTGGCATCAATCAGCTTCATGCGCTCATCGTTGAGCAAAACCGTATAATAGGCTTTGGAAACTGAAACAGATAAGTCAATTTTTGTTCGTTGCGTAGCTTTTCGAGTAAGCTCCAGATACGTTTTAGTAGCTTGTAGCCCAATCAAATATTCACTGCTGAATACTAACTGTGAAGCCTCCACTCCTGCCGTGGCATTATACTGCATACCAAACTGCACGGCCGTAAACGCATCTGGTGGTGCAAGTGGGTTAAAGGCTTGAGCAGGAATCACACTGGTTGGAATTTCCAAAAAATCTTTTACGTCAAAGCTGGCGGAGATTTGCGGAAGACCTATTCCTACTGTCTCTTTTACTTTTTGTCTTGCTATTTGCTCGTCAATACCTGCATTTACAAATTGTGCTTGATTTTTTACAGCAAAATCTATGGATTGCTGTAGCGAAAAGGAATATTTTCCTGTATCTCTTGGAGTTTGGCACAAACCCGCTGTTCCAATCATAGAAGCCATTGCAATGCAAATGGTAGTTAACCCTTTTGCCCTTTGCCTTTTTGCCTTTGCTTTATTCATATTATTCTTCTTCGGTTATTTGTTTGTACTTGTTTATTAATTTATGACCCTTTAAAGAGCAAACGCCATACAGGAAATGCTCTAATATGGATAATTGAACTTCCAGCATTTTAAATTTATCCAATGGAAATACGGCAGGGTTAAACCCAATTTCTATTTCTTCCATGCGAAGACGAGCCAATATCTTCACATTTATTTCTGGTCGAATCAACCCTTGTTTAATGCCGCGCACCAAAACGTCTTCCACCATTTTTAAAATAAACTGTACTTTAAAGTCAATAAAAATATCCCAGGCTTTTGGGTGATATTTCTGTATGTCGTAGAAAAAGTTTGGGTTCACTTCGCCAACCAATTTTCCTACATGTTTCATAAGCTTAATGGTTTCTTCCACCACATTATCAGATTCTTCTTCCAGTTCCTTGAATTTTTTTTGATCTTCTTTTATTTTTATTTTCATTAACTCAATTACGAGCTCATCTTTTTCATTATAAAATTTATAAATTGTTTTTTTGGAAATTGAAAGATGTTTGGCAATGTCATCCATCGAAACACTGCGAATGCCGTATTTATAATATAACTCTTGAGCTGCTAATAATATTCTTTCTTTAGTATCCATTGCAATAATATCTCGGCAAAACTAAGGAAACTTTTAACATTCCTATAGTTTCCTTAAGCTTTTTTCTGCCTTTAAATCAATTAGATAGCACTTAGGTATTTGAGTCAAAAAGATTATTTTTGTGTGGATTATACTTTATTATATATGAAACAAATGAAAATCGCAGATTTACTTAAATCCACAGATTATAATAAAGAAGTTACCGTAAATGGCTGGGTCCGTTCCCGAAGAGGGGCGAAAAGCGTAGCTTTTATCGCATTAAATGATGGCAGCACCATCCACACCATTCAGGTTGTAGCGGAAATTGCAAAATTTGGAGAAGAAGTATTAAAAGAAATTACAACGGGAGCATGTATTTCCGTAAAAGGTATACTAGTTCAATCTCAAGGAAAAGGACAAGCAGTAGAAATTCAAGCCGAGCAAGTTTCCATATTGGGTGCAGCAGATTCAGAAACATATCCCCTACAAAAAAAGGGACATACGCTGGAATTTCTAAGAGAGATTGCACATTTACGCCCGCGCACCAATACATTTGGAGCTATACTCCGTTTGCGTCATCATATTTCGTTTGCTATTCATAAATATTTTAATGACAATGGATTTTTTTATTTACACACTCCAATTGTTACTGGGTCGGATGCAGAAGGAGCAGGAGAGATGTTTCGTGTTACAACACTTGACTTAAATAAACTTCCTCAAAAAGATGGGAAAATAGATTTTGAAAAAGATTTTTTTGGTAAGGAGACTAACCTAACAGTTTCCGGACAATTAGAGGGGGAACTTGGAGCGATGGGTGTTGGACAGGTATATACGTTTGGCCCAACCTTTAGAGCCGAGAATTCAAACACCCCACGTCATCTTGCTGAATTTTGGATGATAGAACCTGAAATGGCTTTTTGTGAGATTGAAGGCAACATGGATACGGCAGAGAACTTACTTAAATATGTTATTGCTTACGTTCTTGAAAGTAGTGCCGATGACCTGGCTTTCTTAAATGAACATTACGATAAAGAATTACTTAACAGATTGAATACAGTAAAGAATTCCACCTTTAAAAGGATAACCTATACAGAAGGAATTGAAATACTAGAAAAGTCAGAAAATAAATTTGAATTCCCTGTTTCCTGGGGAATAGATATGCAACGCGAACACGAAAACTTTTTAGTAGAACACTTTATGGTGCCTGTAATCGTTACTAATTATCCAAAGGATATTAAGGCGTTTTACATGAAGCAAAATGAAGATGGCAAAACAGTACGCGGCATGGATGTTCTCTTTCCGTATGTAGGCGAAATTATTGGCGGCTCTCAAAGGGAAGAAGATCATGGAAAGCTTTTGCAGCGCATGAAAGAAATGAATATTCCTGAAAAAGAGCTTTGGTGGTACCTTGAAACTCGCAAATTTGGCACTTGTCCACACTCCGGCTTTGGCCTTGGTTTGGAACGATTAGTGCTATTCATTACTGGGATGACTAATGTTAGAGATGTTATTCCATTCCCAAGAACTCCTAAAAATGCAGAGTTTTAAGGTTGTGTTTTTTCAATTAGTTAATTCGTAATTATTCGTTATTCGTATATATGTTAAGGCAAACGTTCCAACAAAAGCTACTGCAGAAGTTATCTCCTGCACAGATTCAGCTCATGAAGCTGCTGCAGTTGCCTATTACTTCGTTGGAGCAGCGCATTAAAGAGGAAATGGAAATTAACCCTGCTTTAGAGGATAATACGGAAGAGGATTTTGAAGAAAAAGAAGAGAACGAAACCAATGATGAGCAATTGGAAGAACGCGAGGAGAAATTAGAAGGAGCCGATAACGAAGACGCAGCAAAAGAAGAGTTTTCGCCTGAAGATTATTTTGATGATGATGATGACATTGCAAGTTATAAGCTACAGGTAAATAACAAAGGCAAAGACAATGACGACCGAGATATGCCGATGGTATCTTCAGTAAGTTTTCAGGAAAATCTATCAGGTCAGCTTCAAAACCTTGAGCTTACAGACCATGAAAAAGTTTTGGCCGAATATATATTAGGAAGCTTTGATGAAGATGGATACATCCGCAGAGAGCTTTCATCTATAGTAGATGATATAGCTTTTTCTCAAAACGTAACTACCACACAAGTGGAAATAGAAAACGTATTAAAACTTATACAGGACGAATTTGACCCAGCAGGTATAGGCGCAAAAGATCTTCAGGAATGTTTACGACTTCAGTTGGATAGAAAAAAATGGACAGAAGCCAGAGGATTAGCTCTTCAAATAGTGAACGATCAAATGGAGGAGTTTTCTAAAAAGCACTATAGTAAAATAGCCAAGCACTTTAATATGTCCGAAGAGCAGCTCAAGCCTGCCATTGATGAAATTCTAAAATTAAATCCTCGTCCGGGGGGGTCAACAAAAGACAATCAACGTTCCATGTTGGTTATTACGCCTGATTTTATTATTAATAACAACAGTGGTGTATTGGAATTATCCTTGAACTCGAGAAATGCCCCAGACCTACATGTAAGCAGAGTATACCAGCAAATGCTTAATGAATACGCTCAACGAAAAGATAAAACAGGGCAGGAAGCAGTGCAGTTTGTTCGCCAGAAAATAGAAGGCGCTAAATCCTTTATTAATAACATAAAGGAAAGGCAGAATACACTCTACGGAATAATGCATAATATAATGGAATACCAAAAAGAATATTTCCTTACTGGAGACGAACTTTTATTAAAGCCAATGATTCTAAAAGACATTTCCGACAGAGTAAAGCTGGATATATCTACTGTTTCTAGAGTAACAAGCACTAAATACGTACAAACAAATTTTGGAACTATACTTCTAAAGTCGCTTTTCAATGAGGCATTAACTAACGATGAAGGAGAAGATGTTTCCTCTAAAATGGTTAAGAAAATTATCTCCGATAGCATTGAAGCCGAGAATAAGAAGAAACCGCTTACAGACGATGCACTTACCAAAATCCTAAACACCCAAGGTTATAATATTGCCCGCAGAACAGTAGCTAAATACAGAGAGATGCTCGATATCCCTGTTGCTCGTATGAGGAAAAAGCTTTAAATCTTTATTTGCATAGCGTTATTAGATTAATACCTTTATTATAAAATATAACACCCCATTTATGACAAAAAATATTACATATTCCTTGATGTTATTCTTGGCTATCAGTATTTTTACTTTTTCAGGTTGTAAAAAGAAAGATGATAAAAATAATAGCAGTTCTTACACTAATGCAGATTATGCAGGGACTTGGACGGTTACCGATGGATGTTGTAGCGGGAGTTTTCAAATTACAATTACAGCTACTGGCAGCAATGGAGTAAGTATCACTAATTATAGAAAATGCACAGCGGCTTCAGGCTGGAACCTTACTGGAACAGTTTCGGGGAATAAATTAACCATCCCTACCCAAAATGTTGTTAGCGGGACTCAAGGTGGACCTTATCAATTTTCAGGAACTGGCACTCTAAACAGCACAAGTTCGTTAACCATACCTTATGTTATGGCAGATGGGTCAGGTGGGTTTCCTCAAAACTGTACTGCTACTTGTACTAAATAAAATTGAGTTTGGAGAAGGGTACATTATTTGCAAAGACAGTTTCTTATTTATTTCACCCATTGTTGTTGCCAACACTGGGTTTGTTTTTAATTTTTAATATAAACGAAGCAGGATTATGGATTCCTACTATGGAAATGCAAAGTTTCCTTTATTCCATTACTCTCCTAGCTACTTTATTTCTACCCTTAACTACGGTACTTGTATTAGTTAGATTGAACATAGTGAATTCGCTAGAAATGACTTCAAAGGAGGAAAGAAAAATTCCTTATCTCGCATCTGCAGCTTTTTATTTTTCCGAATCATACTTCTTGCTAAAAGTAGATGTACCAGTATTGGTGCAGGCCATGATGCTAGGAGCCACATTGCTAATTCTCATTACTTTAATAATTAATCTCTACTGGTTAGTTAGCGCCCACATGGTTGGTATTGGCGGGTTGTGTGGGATGATGGTAGCAATATCTGCTCGATTACAAATAAATATTCATCCTGTACTTATTGTATTATTTATCATAGCCGGATTAGTAGCTTTTTCGCGCTTAAGGCTTGGAGCGCATTCGCCAGCTCAAGTGTATGCAGGTTTCTTGCTAGGAGCCACAGTCCAATCTATTTTTCTTTTGACGCTTTAACCTAGCTTGATATCCAGGTTGTTTCTCCTATGAAATTTCTCTTCATTTATTTTCATCCAATGAATTTTATATTGATATTTGCCAGCATAAAAAATAGGAATGTTATCCATGACTCAAAGTAAGACAACAAATTCTGAATTTATAATTCAGCAAGCAAACTCTTCGCATTTTCAATATGCAGATGAGATTTGTGTTATGTATTCAGAAAGTGCAAAGCAAAGAGGAACAGGTATTGCAACTCGCACCCCCGAATATGTTGTTGAAAAAATGCGCGAAGGAAAAGCAATCATTGCGCTTCATCGCGATGGACGCTTTGGAGGATTTAGTTACATCGAAACTTGGTCGCATGGAAATTATGTTGCAAACTCAGGACTAATCATTAATCCGGAATTCAGAAAAAATGGATTGGGTGCAAAAGTAAAAGGTGCCATTTTTGAATTGTCTAGGAAAAAATATCCCTTGGCTAAAATTTTTGGTATCACTACCAGCATGGCGGTTTTAAAAATGAACTCTGACTTAGGGTATCGTCCAGTTACATTTTCAGAGCTATCGCAGGACGATGATTTTTGGAAGGGTTGTAACAGCTGTCCAAATGTAGATATACTTACTCGCAACAGTCGCAAGATGTGTTTATGTACCGGCATGCTCTACGATCCTAAACAAAATCATCAAAAGAAATTTGACATCAGGAAACAAATAGGAAGAGTAGAACGATGGATCAGATTAAAGAACTATAAGCTTTTTAAAAAATTTAGAGGAGATGGTTCAGGAAATGCTTCTTCAAAATAGATAAAGTAAAATGAAAAAGAAAGTATTACTTGCATTCAGCGGTGGATTAGATACAACGTACTGTGCTATTTATTTGGCAAAAGAAAAAGGACTTGAGGTTCACAGCGCCATTGTTAATACAGGAGGTTTTACCCCAACAGAATTAAAAAAGATTGAGAGCCACGCCTATGCACTTGGCGTAAAAAAGCATTATACACTGGATGAGACTTCCTCTTATTACAAAGAGTGTGTTCGGTTTTTAATTTACGGCAATGTATTACGTGGGGGAGTTTATCCATTATCGGTTAGCGCTGAACGTGTATTTCAATCTAAAGCCATAGCGCATCAAGCAAAAAAAATTAATGCTGAGTACATAGCGCATGGAAGCACGGGAGCGGGAAATGACCAAGTTCGCTTTGATGTGATTTTTAATATCCTTATTCCCAAAATTAAAATACTTACTCCTATTCGTGAAATGAAACTCTCTCGCGAAGATGAAATCTCTTACCTGAAGGCTCATGGAGTAAAAATGAATTTTGAAAAGGCACAATATTCCATCAACAAAGGATTGTGGGGCACCAGCGTAGGCGGCAAAGAAACGTTAACTTCTGATTTAGCATTGCCTGAGTCAGCTTACCCAACGCAGCTCAGTAAGAAAAAGGAAGAAAATATAGAGCTTGGATTTGTAAAAGGCGAACTAATTTCTGTGAATGGGAAAAAATTCTCTAGCTCAGTTTTAGCAATTCAGAAAGTGCAGGAGCTAGCAGCTCCTTTCGCTATTGGCAGAGATATTCATATTGGCGATACGATCATAGGAATAAAAGGTCGTGTTGGTTTTGAAGCTGCCGCACCTGTTGTTATTTTAAAAGCACATGCCACTCTTGAGAAACACGTTTTAACCAAATGGCAGGCTTCTTGGAAAGAGCAGTTGGGCAACTGGTATGGAATGATGTTGCACGAAGGACAGTTCTTTGAGCCTGTTATGCGAAATGTAGAAACATTTATGGAGGCCACTCAAAAAAATGTTACCGGTAGCGTAAAAATTTCTTTAGCTCCTTATCGATTTAGCATTATTGGAATAACATCCAAGCATGATTTAATGTCTTCCAAGTTTGGGAAATACGGAGAGATGAACAACGCTTGGAGTGGGGATGATGTAAAAGGCTTTTCGAAAATTATTTCTAATCAAACTATGATTTACCACCGAGTTAATGAAGAGTAAAATAAAAATTGGAATTGCAGGAGGTGCTGGCTACACAGGTGGTGAGCTTGTTAGAATTCTATTGAATCATCCGGAAGCTGAAATTGTATTTGTGCATAGCAAAAGCAATGCAGGAAATCCATTAAGCGATGTTCATACTGATTTGCTGGGAGAGACAGAAATGAAATTTTCATCCACCTTTTCTGATGCTATCGATGTGTTGTTTTTATGCATGGGTCATGGGGAGTCTAAAAAATTCTTAGCAGAAAACGATATTTCGGAAAAAACAAAGATGATTGATCTTAGTCAAGATTTTCGATTAGACAGTAAGCAGTCGGCAATAGGCAGGAAGTTCATTTACGGATTGCCGGAACTTAACCGCAATGCAATAAAAAATGCAAGCAACATTGCCAACCCGGGATGTTTTGCTTCTGCCATTCAGTTTGCATTACTTCCATTGGCTGAAAAAAAACTATTAAACGATGAGGTACATGTGAGTGCAGTAACCGGCTCCTCCGGAGCAGGGCAAGCATTATCTGCAACTGGGCATTTCACTTGGAGGAACAACAATATTTCTATCTATAAAGCATTTCAGCACCAGCATCTAGCAGAAATCACTCAAAGCGTTACGCAATTACAAAATAACTTCGCTTCAGAAATAAATTTTATTCCTTACAGAGGAAATTTTACCAGAGGCATTTTGGCAGCGGTATACGTTAAATCTGAATTATCGCTAGAGGAGGCAAAGCAATTATTTAAGAACTACTACAAATCTCATCCTTTTGTTACTGTATCTGAAAAAAATCCTGATATCAAGCAAGTTGTGAATACCAACAAATGTATATTGAGTATTGAAAAACATGGAAACAAATTGCTAATTCAAAGTGTTATTGATAATCTTACTAAAGGTGCTTCCGGGCAAGCAGTTCAAAATATGAATTTACTTTTTGGCTTGGATGAAACTACTGGGCTAAAACTTAAACCATCAGCTTTTTAAATGAAACCATTTGATGTTTACCCACTTCTGAATGTTGAACCTGTAAAGGCGCAAGGCTGCTGGTTGTGGGATAAAGACGGGAACAAGTATTTGGATTTGTATGGAGGTCATGCTGTAATTTCTATTGGTCACACGCACCCGCACTATGTAAAAAAGATTGAAGAGCAATTAGGTAAGATTGGCTTTTATTCTAACTCTGTTAAAATACCTATTCAAGAAGAGCTTGCTAAAAAACTAGGAGAGTTGTCGGGCTATTCTGATTACGATTTATTTTTATGTAACAGCGGAGCAGAGGCAAACGAAAATGCATTGAAGCTCGCCTCTTTTCACACCAAGCGCAAAAAAATTATAGCCTTCAGCAAAGCCTTTCATGGGCGCACTTCGCTAGCTGTGGCTGCAACAGACAATAAGTCAATCATTGCGCCAATAAATGAAACCGATAACATAGCTTTCCTTCCTTTTAATGATGAAGCAGCACTTGAAAGCGCAATGGATGATGCCCTTTGTGCGGTTATTATAGAAGGAATGCAGGGAGTAGGAGGGGTGCAAGTCCCAACAGATTCTTTTCTAAATAAAATAAGATCACTTTGTGATAAAGTAGGTGCTATATTTATTATGGATGAAGTGCAATCTGGTTATGGACGCAGTGGAAAATTTTTTGCACATCAGTTTTCGGGAGTAAAGCCAGATATTATTACCACTGCTAAAGGAATGGGAAATGGATTTCCAATTGGCGGAGTTTTGATTAGTCCCAAGTTTGAGCAAACACATTTGATGCTGGGCGCCACATTTGGTGGCAATCATTTGGCTTGTGCTGCTGCCATTGCAGTTTTGGATGTTATCAAAAATGAAAAAATGATGATGAATGCAAAGGCAATTGGTGATTATATGATTTCGGTGCTTAAAAAAATTACAGGAGTTAAAGAAGTAAGAGGAAAAGGTTTGATGATAGGCGTTGAGTTAGAGTTCCCATACGAAACTGTTCGAAACGAATTAATTTTTACACATCGCATTTTTACTGGCACATCTGGAAAAAACACCATTCGTTTACTTCCCCCACTTTCCTTGTCTAAAGAGGAAGCAGAAATATTCCTACATGCTTTTGCTGCTGTAATGAAAAAATCTCTTGTAAAATAATCCATGAAGAAATTCACTTCGGTTCAGGATGTAGAAAACATCGATCAATTGGTGCTGGAGGCATTGATTGAAAAGAAGTTTCCTTTTGCTAACAAGGAGTTAGGCAGAAACAAAACACTAGGATTACTTTTTCTAAATCCTAGCTTGCGTACGCGCTTAAGTACACAACGCGCAGCGCAAAACTTAGGAATGGATGTAATAGTAATGAATTTAGATAAAGAAGCTTGGAGCATTGAAACTCAAGATGGTGTTGTTATGGATGGAGGCGCAGCTGAACATATTAAAGAAGCTGCTGCTGTGATAGGGCAGTATTGCGATATATTAGGAGTGCGCTCATTTCCAAAACTTCAGAATAGAGAAGAAGATTACAAGGATGAAATGCTAAACAGTTTTATCAAGTACGCAAAGGTCCCAGTTATTAGCTTAGAATCTTCTATACTTCATCCTTTTCAGTCGTTGGCAGACTTAATTACAATTACCGAAACTTGGAATTCAAATCCTACTGCTAAAATTTCTAAACCAAAAGTTGTACTTACTTGGGCGCCACATGTAAAAAGTTTACCACAAGCAGTGCCAAATTCTTTTTCCGAGTGGATGCTACGTTCCAATGTAGAGTTTGTAATTACACATCCCAAAGGCTATGAGCTTGCAGATAAGTTTACCAAAGGAGCTTCGGTAGAATATAATCAAGACACAGCTTTCAAAGGAGCGGATTTTATTTATGCAAAAAACTGGTCATCTTATACTGATTACGGAAAAATTATTTCTCAGGATAAAAATTGGATGTTAACGAATAAAAAAATGTCACTAACAAACAATGCTAAGTTTATGCATTGCCTTCCTGTAAGAAGAAATGTAGTGGTTGCAGATGAAGTGTTAGACGGACCCAATTCAATGGTGCTTCAGCAAGCGCAAAACCGAATTTATGCTGCGCAGGTAATTTTGAAAAAGATTTTGCACGCTCTATGAAAAAATTATTCATTGTAAAGATTGGAGGGAATATTATTGATGATGAGAAACAACTTGCTTCATTCCTAAATGATTTTGCTTTTTTTACAGATTACAAATTACTTATTCATGGCGGTGGTAAAATTGCTACCGATATCAGCAAGCAATTGGGCATTGAAGCTAACATGGTAGATGGAAGAAGAATTACAGATGCGGATACACTAAAAGTGGTTCAGATGGTATATGGGGGTCTGATAAACAAAAACATTGTTGCTCAACTCCAAACCAGAAAATGCAATGCTATTGGATTGACAGGCGCGGATGCGAATATTATTACAGCAAACAAACGTCCCGTAAAAGAAGTTGATTACGGATTTGTTGGAGATGTGGAAGAAGTAAATGCTAAAAATATTTCAGCACTTCTTGATTCAGAGTTTACTCCTGTGATTGCTCCGCTTACACACGATGGATTGGGGCAAATATTGAATACCAATGCAGATACTATGGCTTCGGCAATTTCCGTTGCCATGGCAAAATTGAATGAAGTTCATCTTGTTTATTGTTTTGAAAAAAATGGGGTGTTAAAAAATATTGAAGATGAAAACTCAGTTATTTCAACCATGAATTATTCAGAGTACGAAAAATATAAAACCGAAAATATTATTTCCAAAGGCATGATTCCGAAATTGGATAATGCTTTTGATGCAATTAAGAGTGGAGTAAAATCAGTTTCAATTTGTCATGCAAAAGATTTGGAATACATATTTAAAGAAGAGAAAGCGGGAACTAAATTATTATGAATTCCAACAATTTATCTATCACAGCAATTGATTTGTTAAAGCAACTAATCGCTATTGAGTCATACAGCGCTCAGGAAGATAAAACAGCAAATGCCATCGCAGCTTTTTTCGCAAAACACAATATAAAAACACAGCGAAAAGGAAATAATGTGTGGGCAAAAAATACTGACTTCAGTCCTGAAAAACCAACCATTTTACTTAACTCACATCACGATACGGTAAAATCTAATGCAGGCTGGACACTAGATCCTTTTCAACCTATTATAAAAGATGAAAAATTATTTGGTCTCGGGAGCAACGATGCCGGAGGAGCTTTGGTTTCGCTTATTGCAACCTTCCTTAATTATTCAAATAAAAACAATCTCAAGTATAATTTTATTCTTGCAGCAACTGCCGAAGAAGAAAATTCAGGAAAGGGAGGCGTAGTATCAATCTTAGAAGAAATTGGGAAAGTAGATTTCGCTATCATTGGGGAGCCAACTGAAATGAAAATGGCAATAGCCGAAAAAGGATTGATGGTGTTGGATTGTACTGCAAAAGGCAAGGCAGGACATGCTGCACGCGATGTAGGTGAAAATGCAATAACCAATGCTATAAAAGATATAGAGTGGTTTCATAGCTATAAATTTCTAAAAGTTTCAAAGTCTCTCGGACCTGTAAAAATGTCAATTACAATTATAAATGCTGGTAGCCAGCACAATGTAATACCCGACACCTGCAAGTTTACAGTGGATGTTCGCTCCACAGATTCTTATACGAATGAAGAAATTGTTGAAATAATTCGTCAGCATGTGAAATGTGAGGTATTGCCTCGTTCAACTAAATTAAATGCATCCGGACTTTCAAAAGATCATTTTGCAATTCAAGCAGCACAAAAATTAGGAATCGAGACCTTTGGTTCTGCTACTTCTTCCGATATGCCGCTTTGGAATGTTCCTGCCATTAAAATGGGCCCAGGTAAATCAGAGCGCTCTCATACTGCCGATGAGTTTATCTATTTAAAAGAAATTGAAGAAGGAATTAACATATATATAAAAGTATTGAATCAATTAGTTTAAGAATATTTGTAGTCAATCGATTTTTGAGATTAATATCTCTTTGTGGATTCTTCGTGGGTTGCACCTTTGTGTTCTTTGTGGTTATGGCTTCGTTCTTCGCAATGTTTCCGAGCATGACTGTGAATAATACAGAAACCACAGAGTACACGAAGTAAATTTGACGCAAAGAAACGCAAAGAATAACAAAAAGAACTACGTTACTAATATTTCATTCGTAAATTCGTATTCCAATGAAGCTATGGCAAAAGAAAATATCGGTCAACAAGCAAGTTGAAAAATTTACAATAGGTAAAGACCGTGAATTAGATTTGCTGTTAGCCGAGCACGATGTGTTGGGCTCCATGGCACATGCAAAAATGTTGGTGGAAGCAGGGCTATTAAAAAAAGCTGCACAACAAAAATTGCACAAGGAACTAAAAAGTATTTATCAAAAAGCCAAATCCGGTAATTTCAAAATTGAAAAAGGCACCGAGGATGTACATTCTCAGGTGGAGTTTATGCTTACCCAAAAACTAGGTGATGTAGGTAAGCAAATACATTCTGCACGTTCACGTAATGATCAAGTGCTATTAGATGTAGTGTTATTTTCTCGTGCCGAAATAAGCACCCTAGCTCTTCAGGTAAATGAATTATTTTCTTTATTAATTAGCCTAAGCGAAAAGCACAAGAAAAAATTATTGCCCGGCTATACGCATTTGCAAGTGGCTATGCCTTCTTCATTTGGACTTTGGTTTGGTGCTTATGCCGAAAGCTTGAAAGACGATATGAAGTTGTTGCAGGCTACCTTCGATATCATTAACAAAAATCCATTAGGCTCTGCTGCAGGATACGGTTCATCACTTCCTATCAAACGAAAAGTTACTACAGCACTTTTAGGTTTTGATGGCATGCATCAAAATTCTGTTTATGCACAAATGACTAGAGGTCGAACAGAAAAATTAGTAAGTACCGCCATGGCATCAGTAGCATCTACGTTAGGAAAAATGGCAATGGATATTTGTCTGTTCATGAATCAGAATTTTGGATTCGTTTCTTTTCCCGAAGATCTTACTACAGGCTCTAGCATCATGCCGCATAAAAAAAATCCTGATGTTTTTGAATTAGTACGAGGCAAGTGCAATCATTTGCAGACTATTCCACAGCAGATAACTGCTGTTACAGGTAATTTACCATCTGGCTACCATCGGGAATTTCAGCTATTAAAAGAAATATATTTTCCTGCTGTTGGCGAACTAAAAAATTGCCTGACGATGATGAGTTTTATGCTTCAGAAAATACAAGTAAAAGGCAACATTCTCCAAGACGATAAATACAAACATCTGTTTAGTGTAGATGCAGTGAATGAATTAGTAAAAAAAGGAACGCCTTTCCGCGATGCATATAAGCAAGTAGGGGATGATATTGCCGCTGGAAATTTTGTGGTGCCTCAAAACATTACTTATACGCACGAAGGCAGCATCGGAAATCTGCAAAACAAAGAGATTAGAAAAGAGATGAGTGGGGT